>Ga0307408_100000030_pt1 | contig 223389 bp, 186 predicted proteins | sample 322Cmetagenome_FD_202116 | JGI IMG/M metagenome (GOLD analysis project Ga0307408, IMG submission 202116) | Maize rhizosphere microbial communities from greenhouse at UC Davis, California, United States - 322HYB-C-3 | ecosystem: Host-associated > Plants > Roots > Rhizosphere > Soil | place...
GGCTAGTCCACCAAGCCTGCTCGCCTCAGCCTGCGACGGCTTTCAGCTTCGGCGGCGTCGCGCTGCCGCTATCACCGGGGCTTCGACAAACGGCGCTCGGCATAACCGGTCGCTGCAGCGGACGGCTTCGCCGCCCGCTGACCTTTCACGTTAAAGCGCATGGCCTCGCTCATTGAGAAATCGTTCGCAGGAGTCGCAGAAGAGTTCTGCGCGTGGTGCGAGGGTTCGCCGCTTGGCGAGGACGCAGCTGCCACGGCGGCCATGTGGCTATCAAAGCTGTACGCTGCCGCGCTCGCCCTCCCGGAAACGGAGCCCGACGACGAGGATGGATTGCCCGATCTGCCCGAGGATGCGATTGCCAAAGCTCGCTCCAACCTCGCGCGGTTTAACGGCATGTATTACCGCGAGTTCTTCGATCCAGATCCCGCTCTCGACGAGGAGCCTGTCATGGGCGATGTCGGAGACGATCTCTTGGATACGTACAAAGACATTAAGGCCGGCAGCTTGCTATTTCAGCAGGGCGCAGTGGCGGAGGCGCTGTGGCATTGGTCCTTCATGCATCGTGTGCATTGGGGCCGCCATGCCGTAGGTGCGCTGTATGCGCTGCACTGCCTTTCGGTTGCGAGTCGGGCATGACAATGCGCTTTAACCCTTTGCTGCAGCGGACGGCTTCGCCGCCCGCTGAGCGCGAACGTTAAAGCGCAGCAAATGTCTTGCCGTCACTGCCTAGGTACGTTCGGTCAAGCTACGGACAACCCGTTTCGACAGCTCGATTTGATTGCTGGTGATCCGCATGTCAGAGTGCATCTCGCTGTTTGCCAACGGTGCGATGGCGCAGGTCTGCACTATTGGGTGGACATTTACGACGACTGCTGGATGTATTGGTGTCACCTTAGTGAGGCTGAGAGCCAGTCCTTGCGTATTGCTGCTGGCGCCGGGGAGGACGACACAGGAGAGCCTCTCGCCGCCGTCGAAGCACGTCGTCTCATTCAGCAGCGCCACGTCTTGTGCAAGCATCCCGTGCGCGGTTTGGGCTGGATTCACGGCAGTGCAGCCTTGCTGGAAGGATGCCCATGGTGAGAATCCTGCGCTTTAACTGGTCATTCGTGTGGGACGGCTTCGCCGCCCCACAATTCCAACGTTAGCCAGAATGGACACAACAGTTCCTCCTCCCACGCAAAAGATCACCGAGTTGCCTCCTAGCGAGTCGGTCGTCAGAATTCATTCCACAGGAGGACTTGGGTTGGCCGGGTTCTTTGGCGGTCCCCTGGCGATTTCGTATCTGATCTATCGCGATCTGATTGCTCTTGGACGCAAGGATCTACTGCGCAAGGCGGCAGTTTGGTTCGTCCCCTGCGTGCTGCTGTGGATCTACTGTGTACTGAGCTTTCCTCCGGATCTAATATCGCAGTGGATCCCGTATCTGCCGCAGACGATTCTCTGGTGGGTTATTGCCCGCCATCTGCTCGGCGGAACACAGGCTAAGTTTGTTGCCGATGGCGGCTTATTTAGATCTCGCTGGCAAGCTGTTCGCTTTGGCTTCTTCGTGTTCCTAGGGCTGAAGATAGCCTTCTTCGCCGTCGGAGCGCTCCATGAGTCGGTCAGATGAGGCATTTGGCTAACCCTTCGCTGCAGCGGACGGCTTCGCCGCCCGCTGATCTTTGGCGTTATGCAGCACGCTAGCCTGAACTTCATGGAGAGCTTTGTGCCTTGCTTGCGCCCCGGCCTCGTTGTGTCGGCGACCGAGCGGTCCGCGAGTTCGGGCGAGCGCGAGCCGGTGTCACGACTGGCCAGCGCCCAGGTCCCGGCTTCCGCCTGCAGTGCGCTTCCGGCTAGTCCACCAAGCGTGCTCGCCTCAGCCTGCGACGGCTTTCAACTTCGGCCGCATCGTCGTGTCGCGGCCACCGGCGCTTCGATAGACGGCGCTCGGCATAACCGGTCGCTCCAGCGGACGGCTTCGCCGCCCGCTGACCTTTCACGTTGAGCATCACCGTGCGACTAGGTGACATTCTTCGACGCATTGCCGGGGGCGGCCATCGGAGCCATCGAAACGAGCGATTCCAAGCCCAGGCCATTGCGATCGCGCATCCGACGCTCGGCATGCTCGTAGGCACGACTCACGAGCTGAAAGGTGCTGTCGCCTTCGGAGCCTCGGAAGTTGCCATCACGATCTGCCCGGACGGGCAGCCGCTTGAATCTGCAATCGCATTGGGCGAGGGAGTCGTGAATACGCTCGAAGCTGTGCACGAAAAGTGCTGCAAGTTAATTGCTGATGAATCCTTGGACTCGTACAACGGAAACTGGCGGATTGGTGATGTCCTGCAATCTGACGGCAGTACGACACGAGTCGAAGGGCCCGAACTCACCGAACGCGAGTTTCTTTCTCGGCTCGTCCTCAAGAGCATCGAAGTCACTGGGAGCGAACTCGCTAGCGTTTGGTACGAATGCGGCGAGTTGTTTTGGGGGCACTCGTTTAACGTCACTGCTTTCGATGGAGCTTCGTTCACAGATGTCCGTGTTGAGCTTCAGGGGTGAAGTGATGCCCAACCTTTCGCTGCAGCGGACGGCTTCGCCGCCCGCTGACCTTTCACGTTGGCTTTTCCCCCAGACGGCATTCGCAAAAAGACCATGACCGACACGATCCTAGAAACTGAATTCCGGGCCATCGTCGAGCAGACCGAGCGCTTTCAGGATGATGCCGAGGCCTTCTGTTCGCTGCTCGCGGACGATGCCATCCTCGTGAATGCGGTCGGTCGGCGCGTCGTGGGCCGGGGCGCCATCCGTGCTGCCATGGAGGCGGCGCTTGCGACGCCGCTGGCCGATGTCCGCACCAGGCACCAGTTCATCGAAGGGCGGCTGCTGGCCCCCGATGTGGCCGTCGTCGGCATGGCGAAGCGCGTGGACGCACCGCCTGGTGCGCATGTCGGCACCGGCTCGACCGTGGAGAGCACGCTCGTCCTCGTCCGGCGTGGCGACCGGTGGAAGATCGCCGTTGCGCACAACACGCTCGTCCGGGTGGCCGCCGCCGAGGCGGCATGAACGCCGACGGGCGCGCCGGCCGGCGCAGGCGTCCCTTCCGAGGCCTCGCCGTTGCGCCGGCATGTGCTTTGCTTGCCATGCGAGGATGAATCAAGCTGCACCAGAGCTGCTCGCACACAGCTGGCTGGACGACGGCCATGCACTCATTGCGGGCTCGCTGTTCGTCGCCTTGGGCCTCACCATGTTCGCCCATGCCGGGCTGCTCACCGGCGGCGTTGCGGGGGTTGCCTTCCTGGCCAGCTACGCCAGCGGGCTCGGCCTGGCCGTCTGCTTCTTTGTCCTCAGCCTGCCGTTCTTCTGGCTGTCCTGGCAACGGCTCGGCAGGGAGTTCACCGTCAAGAGCTTCCTCGCAGTCGCTTTGGTCTCGGCCTTCACGGCGCTGGCGCCCAGGGCGGTGCGCTTCGAGTTGCTGAATCCCTGGGTGGCTGCCGTGCTCGGCGGCTTCCTCATCGGCTTCGGCCTGTTGGCCCTGCTTCGCCACCGTGCCAGTGTCGGGGGCGTCAACATCCTGGCGCAGTGGCTTCAACAGACCAAAGGGCTGAGTGCCGGCAAGATCCAGATGTCTGTCGATGTGCTGGTGGTGCTCGCGGCATTCTTCATCGTGCCGCCCGTACGCGTGCTGCAGTCCGTGCTCGGGGCCGTCGCCATCGGAGCCATCCTCACGTTGAACCACAAGCCCGGCCGGTACTTGGGCGTGTAGGCGTGGCGCCGCCCGACCGCTGGAGAAAATCCGCCCGTCAACCCCGTGGCAAGCCGATGATGCGGGCCTGGCAGGCCCGGCTGGACTTTCGCTTTTGGCGAACCGGCTTGGCCGGCCAATGATCGTTGACGCCAGCCACCTGCCCACATGCTCCGCCGCATCCACCACGCCGCCGTGATCTGCTCCGACTACGAAGTGTCGAAGCGCTTCTACACCGAGGTCCTAGGCCTGCGGATCGTCGCAGAGCACTACCGCGAGCACAGGCGCTCCTTCAAGCTGGACCTGGCGCTGCCCGATGGCGGCCAGGTCGAGCTCTTCTCCTTCCCCGGTGCGCCGGTGCGCCCCTCCTATCCCGAAGCGCGAGGGCTTCGCCACCTGGCCTTCGAGGTCGATGACGTGGCGCAATGTAAGGCGGTGCTGGAATCCAGGGGCGTTGCCGTCGAGCCGGTTCGCGTGGATGAATACACCGGCCGGCGCTTCGTCTTCTTCGCCGACCCGGACGGGCTGCCGCTGGAGCTCTACGAGGCTGGCCAATCCCGCGGCGGTTGAACCATTCGTCCACCAACAGAAGCAGCAAGACCATGCCCCGCTACCTGATCTCCTTCGACGACGGCGCGATGGACCACATTGCCGCGGCGGACCTGCCCGCGGTGAGCGAAGCCGCGCATGCGGCGGTCCGCGAGATCAAGGCCGCCGGAGCCTGGATCTTTGGCGCCGGCATTCTGCGCCAGCAGGCGAGCATCGTGGCGATCGACGGGACGGTCTCTGCCGGCCCGGTGCCGGAGACCAAGGCGGTCCTCGGCGGGTTCTCCATCATCGAGGTGGCCTCGCGCGAGGACGCGCTCGTGTGGGCCGCGCGGCTCGCGCGGGCCTGTCGATGCGCGCAGGAGGTGCGCGAGATCGGTTTCGATCCGGAGTCCTGATCCATTGATCGGCATCACCGGCGGCGCGGGCTGGCTGGCCGCGCCGGCCGTCAGCGCGAGATCTCCAGGATCAGCGGCGAGCGGGCCGGCACGGCGAGGCTGCGGCCGAGCGTGAGGGGCTTGCCGCTCAGCACGTCGCGGCCGCTTTGCCCCGGCGCCACACGTTCCGCAAAGCGGGCCAGCGGCAGGTCCACGGCCTTGGCGTTCTTGTTCAGCATCACCATGACGGTGCGGCCGGCGTCATAACGGAAGAACACGTAGACGCCCTCCAGCGGCGCGAACTGCATCAGCGCGCCGTCGTGGATGACGGCGGCGCCCTTGCGCCAGTTGAACAGGCGGCGCGTCCAGCCCTGCATGTCGTGCTGCTCGGCCGTCAGGCCTGCGCCCGTGAAGGCGTTGACCTTGTCGCCCGGCCACCCGCCCGGCATGTCGCTGCGCACGCGGCCGTCGTCGCGCTCGGTGGGGCTCTTCATCAGCAGCTCGCTGCCGTAGAACAGCTGCGGGATGCGGCGCGTCGTGGCCAGGTAGGCGAGGGCGATCTTCGTCAGGCCGACGTCGTGCTTCAGCAGCGAATGGATGCGCGGCGTGTCGTGGTTGCCGTCGAACAGCACCAGGTTGGCCGCATCGGGGTAGACGAAGTCGTGGGCCAGGCCCTCGTAGAGCCGGTTGAGGCCGGTGTAGGCGCCGTCGTCCTCCAGCAGCGCGGCCAGCAGGTTGGACTGCATCGGGAAGTCCATCATGCTGGGCGTGTGAGACACGTAGCCGTCGTGGTTCTTCTTGCCACGCTGCCAGTAGGACACGACGGCCGGGTGCGGGCTCCATTCCTCGCCGACGATGTTCAGCCGCGGGTACTCCTGCATGACACGGGCCGACCAGCGGGTCAGGAAGTCGCGGTCGGAGTAGGAATAGGTGTCGGTGCGGATGCCGGACAAGCCGTAGCGCTCTATCCACCACAGCGTCATCTGCGTCAGATAGGTGGCCAGCTCGGGGCGACGCTGGTTCAGGTCGGGCATGCCGGGCACGAACCAGCCGTCGGTGAAGCGCTTGCGGTCGGCTGGTGACGCGTAAGGGTCCTGCAGCGTCATGCGGGCATGGTGGGTCTCCGTGTATTCCTTCCATTCGTTGACCCAGTCCGGCGCCGGCAAGTCGGCCATCCACCAGTGGCCGCCGCCGATGTGGTTGAGCACGATGTCCTGGATGACGCCGACGCCTTTCGCGCGGGCCTCGGACACGAAGGCGGCGAAGTCGTCGTTCGTGCCGAAGCGCGGGTCTACATGAAAGAAGTCGGTCGCCGCATAGCCGTGATAGCTGTACTGGGCGCTGTTGTTCTCGACCAGCGGCGTCGGCCAGACCTGGGTGAAGCCGAGCCCGGCGATGTAGTCCAGATGCCCGCGCATGCCGGCCAGGTCGCCGCCGTGGCGGCCGCTGGGGTCGGCGCGGTTCAGGCCCTCCTTCATGCCGGCCTGGCCGAGCTGCGCGCCCTGGGCGAAGCGGTCGGGCACGACGAGGTAGACCGCGTCCCTGGGCCCGAAGCCCTGGCGCTGGGCCGAGCCGGGTGCTCGGGCCAGCAGCGGGTAGTTCAACGTGGTGCCGGCCACCGTCAGCTGCAGCTCGCCGGGCTGGGCGTCGGGCGCGATGTCGAGGTCGACGAAGAGGTAGTTGGGGCTGCTGGCGCGGTGGCTGCGTTGAAGCGTGACGCCGGGGTAGGGCGCCAGCACGGGCCTGGCGTCGGCGATGCCGGCGCCGTGCAGCATCAGTTGCAGCGAGGTGTCATGCATGCCGACCCACCAGTTGGGCGGTTCGACATGCTGCAGGCCGGCGGCCATCGTGGGCAGGGTCATCAGCAGGGCAGAGGCAAGGGTGATCAGGTGCTTGAGCATGGCTATTCCGGGAGCTGCAGGCGGTAGACGCGCAGTGACAACGGCGGCAGCGTCTGGCGTGCCTGGCCGGTGGCGTCGATGCGCAGCGCCTTGCCGCCACGCGGGTAGGTTGCGAGGGCGGTGGCCCGCGGCGGCAGGCCGTCGAGGGTGACGGCGGCGGGCGTGTCGCCGTAGTTGATGGCCACCAGGCTCAGTTCGCGGCCGTGCCGGCGCAGGAACTGCCATGTGCTGCCTTGCACGGCATCGCGCTCGTAGCGGCCGCTGGTAAGCGATGGCGATGCGCGGCGCAGCGCGATCAGCTCGCGGTAGAAGTTGAACAGCGAGGCCGGGTCGCGCTGCTGGCTCTCGGCGTTGTTGCGGCCGCGGTTCAGCGCCAGCGGGCGGAAGGGCTTGTCGCTCGTCGTGAAGCCACCGGCGGCCGTCCAGCTCATCGGCGAGCGCAGCGGTGCGTCGTCCTGCGCATCCTTGCCGGCTATGCCGGGCAGGCCGATCTCCTCGCCGTAGTAGACGAAGGGCGTGCCGGGCAGCAGCAGGTAGCTGGCCGCGGCCAGGCGGTAGCGGGCCTCGTCGCCGTGCATCTGGTCCCACAGCCGCTGGCCGGTGAAGATGTCGTGGTTGTGCAGGAAGGTCGCCATCGTCGGCGCCATCGTGCGGTAGTAGTCGGCCATCTTCTGCACGGCGGCGGCGTCGCCCTTGGCAGCCTTGACGATCTCGTAGTTCTGGTTGAACGCAAACGCGCCGCCGCACAGCTCGGGCCTGCCGTAGGCGATGGGCTCGGCGGTGGCTTCGCAGACGACGTAGCGGCCGGGGTAGCTCTTGATGAGGTCCTGGAAGCGCTTGGTCAGCGCGCGGCTCTCGGGCTGGTCGTTCCAGTCCTTCGCGCTGTTCTCGATGAAGTGGGGCACGGCGTCCAGCCGGTAGCCGTCCAGCCCGCGGTTGAGCCAGAAGCGCAGCGAGTCCTCGTGGTATTTCACGACGTCGGGGTTGCGCATGTTGAAGTCCGGCATCTGCGGCCCGAAGGTGCCGAAGTAGATGTCGGGCGAGCCGGGCTTGAAGGGCGGCAGGTCCTTCAGTTCGCCGGTGAAGGTCCACGGTGCCGTGGCGGCGTCGTACCACGGCACCTTGCCCCAGATGTCCCAGCCCGGGCCGGGGTCGGGGTTCCAGACGAACCAGCTGCGCCAGGGGCTGCTGCGGTCACGTGCGGCGGCCTGGAAGGGCGGGAACTGCCAGGACGCGTGGTTGATGACGTAGTCCATGACGATGCCGATGCCGCGCTTGTGGGCCTCGCGGATCAGCTCGTCGAAGTCGGCCAGCGTGCCGTACTGCGGCTCGATGGCGCGGAAGTCCGTCGTCGCATAGCCGTGGTCGTGGTCGGCGCTGGCCGTGACGGGCATCAGCCACAGGCCGCTGACGCCCAGGCGCTGAAGGTAGTCGAGCCGGCTCGTCAGGCCCTTCAGGTCGCCGATGCCGTCGCCGTTGCTGTCCTGGTAGCCGCGCACGAAGACCTCCATGAACACGCCCTGCCGCCAGTTCGCCGGCAGTGTGCTGGCGCGCGGCTGGGCGGCGACGGGGCGGTTGTCGATCTGGGCCTGGGCGGTCAGAACGGTGGCGGCGAGCGCCATGCTGACCATCGATTTCAACGTGATCATGTATTCAAACTACTTTGTCTCCGGGTGCCGAGCATAGTGGCTTCCTTGGGTAGATTGCCAGTATGGCTTTCATGGATGTAGTTTTGCTACCATCTTCAAAACACCAGGAGACACGATGACGACAAGCGCCGCGAGCATCGCGCTGCTGGGGCTGATGCTGCTGGCCGGCGCTGCCCGAGCAGCCGATCTGGAGGATTGCAACGCCCCCTCGCGGCCGCCGGCCCAGGGTGCCCGGTCGCCGGCGGAGGCCTACTGGCTGGATGCCCGCACGGTGCAATGGCCGGGGCTGGCGCTGCAGACCGGTGAGCGGCTGCGCCTGCATCACGCCCGCGCGGCGGGCCTGAGGGCCACGCCGGGCGAGGCGGTGGCCGGCGGCGACGGTGCCGTCGAACTGCAGCCCAGCGCCGCCGCGCTGCCGGCGCGCCTGCGCTTCATCGGCGACGGGCCGCGCTTCACGGTCAAGGCCGACGTGGCCGCGCTGCTGCGCGAACAGCTGATGCTGGTGCATGAGACGGCGGACGGCCGCGTCATCGCGGCCACCGGCCTGCAGACGCCCGGCGCGCTGGACGACATCTATGCCGCGGCCGAGCGCGTGGCCGACCTCGGCGCCCATCCCGCCAAGGCAGGGACGGGCTTCGCCGTCTGGGCACCGACGGCGCAGCGCGTGCAGCTGTGCCGCTACGCCGGGCCGGAGTCGCCCGCCGTGGTCGTCGACGCCATGCGCTTCGACGCCGCGACCGGCGTGTGGCGCGTCGCACTGCCCGGCGACCTGGGCGGCCAGGCCTACCGCTACCTCGTCGACGTCGTCACGCCCACGCATGGCCTGCAGCGCAACCTCGTTACCGACCCGTACTCGGTCGCGCTGACGGCGGACTCGCAGCGCAGCGTCGTCGCCGACCTGGCCTCGCCCGCGCTGAAGCCACGCGGCTGGGACCAGGCCCAGCCGCCCCGGCGCGTGAAGAAGGCGACCGACCAGCTGATCTACGAGCTGCATGTGCGCGACTTCTCCATCGGCGACGCGACGGTGCGCCTCGCCTGGCGCGGCAAATACCTGGCCTTTGCCGAGCCCGCGTCCAATGGCATGAAGCACCTGAAGGCGCTGGCCAAGGCCGGCATGACCGATGTGCACCTGCTGCCCGTCTTCGACCTGGCCAGCGTGCCCGAGCGCGGCTGCCGCACGCCCGCGGTGCCCGCCGCCGCGCCGGACAGCGACGCCCAGCAGGCCGCCGTGATGGCCGTCGCCGCCGACGACTGCTTCAACTGGGGCTACGACCCCTGGCACTTCAATGCGCCTGAAGGAAGCTACAGCAGCGACGCGGCCGAGCCGTTCAGGCGCATCGTCGAGTTCCGCGAGATGGTCATGGCGCTGCACCGGGCCGGCCTGCGCGTCGGCATGGACATGGTCTACAACCACATGGCCGCGGCGGGGCAGGCGCCGAAGTCGGTGCTGGACCGCATCGTGCCGGGCTACTACCACCGGCTGAACGCCAAGGGCGAGATCGAGCGCTCCACCTGCTGCGACAACACGGCCACCGAGCACCGCATGATGGCCAAGCTGATGATCGATTCGGCGGCGCTGTGGGTGCGCGAATACCGCATCGACTCCATGCGCTTCGACCTGATGGGCCACCAGCCGCGCGAGGCGATGGAAAAGCTGCAGAAGCGCGTCGACGCCGAGGCCGGCCGGCCCGTGCAGCTGCTGGGCGAGGGTTGGAACTTTGGCGAGGTCGCCAACGGCGCGCGCTTCGTGCAGGCCTCGCAGCTCAGCCTGAACGGCAGCGGCATCGGCGCCTTCAGCGATCGCATGCGCGACGCGGGCCGAGGCGGCGGTGCCGGCGAGAGCGGTGACGACAGCGTGCGGCGCCAGGGCTGGCTCAACGGGCTGGTCTACGCGTCCAATGCGCTGGCTGAAGCGACACCGGCCAAGCCAGAAGCGCTGCTCGATGCGGCCGACATGATCCGTGTCGGCCTGGCCGGCTCGCTGCGCAGCTACGAGCTGACGACCTGGCGTGGCGAGCGCAAGCGCCTGGACGCGATGGTCTACGGCGGCGACCAGCCGGCCGGCTTCGCCAGCGAGCCCGGCGAGGTCGTCAACTACGTGGAGAACCACGACAACCAGACGCTGTTCGACGTCAACACGCTGAAGCTGCCGTTGGCGACGAGCCGCGAGGACCGCGCCCGCGTGCAGATGCTGGGCGCGGCGCTGGTGGCCTTCAGCCAGGGCGTGGCCTACTTCCATGCCGGCCAGGACATCCTGCGCAGCAAGAGCCTGGACCGCAACAGCTACGACAGCGGCGACTGGTTCAACCGGCTGGACTGGACCTACCAGACCAACCACTTCGGCACCGGCCTGCCGCCCCGGCAGGACAACTTCGGCGCGAACGGGCGCGACTGGGAACTGGCTCGCGAGCGCCTGGCCGACCCGTCCATCGCACCCGCTCCGGCCGATATCGCCTGGGCGCGCGACGTGTTCCGCGACCTGCTGAAGATCCGCGTGACGACGCCGCTGCTGCGCCTGCCCAGTGCTGCGGAGATCAGCAAGCGTGTCAGCTTCCCCGGCAGCGGCCCGGGCCAGAACCCCGTGCTGGTGGCGACACGCATCGACGGCCGCGGCATGGCGGGTCACCGGGCCGTGATGACCCTCATCAACGTGGCGCCCACGGCCCAGGCGCTGGAGCTGCCGACCGAGGCCGCCGCGCGCTGGGTGCTGCATCCCGTGCAGCGCCAGGGCGCCGACCAACGCGTGAGCCGCGAGGCCCGCTTCCGGCGGGGGCGCTTCGAGGTGCCGGCACGCAGCGCGGCGGTGTTCGTGCTCGATTGAATCGTGCTGCCGTGCAGCGGATGACCGCCCGTACCGGGCGGGGTGAGCGGCGAAGGCGGTGTTTTCCGCTTATCCATGGCGGGCTGCCGCTCGTCCGCCGGGGCGGCTCAGTAGAATCCCGGGCTTCCGTACGCGCCCCTTGCCGTTGGGCCGCGTCTTCCGAGAACCGCGCGCCCGCCCGCGCCCAGCCTCCCCGGATTCCATGGCCCTGACCCCGCATCTGACCCATTTCGAGGGCGGCAACGCCCTTTCCGATTTCCGTGCCCAGGCCTTGCTGGCCCGGCTGCAAGAGGTCAGTGGCCGCATCACCGGCATCAGCGCCCGCGCGGTGCATTGGGTCTGGACGGATGCGCCTCTCGATGCCGAAGCCCGCGAGCGCTTCGCCGCGCTGCTGACCTATGGCGAGCCGGCCGTCGAGGGTGTCGACGGATCGCTCGTCGTCGTCACGCCGCGCTTCGGTACGGTCAGCCCCTGGGCCTCCAAGGCCACCGACATCGCCCGCAACTGCGGCCTGGACTTGCGCCGCGTCGAGCGCGTCGTCGAATACCGCATCGCCACCAAGAGCGGCCTGCTCGGTGGCGCCAAGCCGCTGGCGGCCGAAGAGCTGAACGCCTGTGCCGCTCTGCTGCATGACCGCATGACCGAGTCGGCCTGCTTCAGCCGCGAGGACACCAAGCACCTTTTCGACGAGCGCACCGCCGAGCCGCTGGCCCACGTCGACGTGCTGGGCGCCGGCCGCACGGCGCTGGAGAAGGCCAACGTCGAGTTCGGCCTGGCGCTGTCGGGCGACGAGATCGACTACCTCGAAACCAACTTCAAGAAGCTCGGTCGCAACCCCAGCGACGTCGAGCTGATGATGTTCGCGCAGGCCAACAGCGAGCACTGCCGGCACAAGATCTTCAATGCGTCGTTCACGGTGGACGGCGAGGCCCAGCCGCTGAGCCTGTTCGGCATGATCCGCAACACCGAGAAGCTGAACCCGCAGCACACGGTGGTCGCCTACTCGGACAACGCGGCCATCATGGAAGGCCATGCCATCGAGCGCTGGATGCCGGCACCGCAGCCGGGCGCGCAATACCAGGCCCGCGCCGAGCAGGCCGAAGTGCTGATGAAGGTGGAGACGCACAACCACCCGACGGCCATCTCGCCCCATCCGGGCGCGTCCACCGGCGCGGGCGGCGAGATCCGTGACGAAGGCGCCACCGGCCGCGGCTCCAAGCCCAAGGCGGGCCTGACGGGCTTCTCCGTCTCCAACCTGCATCTCCCAGGCCTCTCGGAGCCCTGGGAGCAGAACCCCGTCGGCAAGCCGGCCCACATCGCGTCGGCGCTGCAGATCATGATCGATGGCCCGCTGGGCGGCGCGGCCTTCAACAACGAGTTCGGCCGGCCCAATCTGGCGGGCTATTTCCGCGTCTTCGAGCAGACCGTCGCCGGCCTGCGCCGCGGCTATCACAAGCCCATCATGATCGCCGGCGGCCTGGGCACCATCCGCTCGGACCTGACCAAGAAGATCGAGTTCCCGGCCGGCACGCTGCTGATCCAACTCGGTGGCCCGGGCATGCGCATCGGCATGGGCGGCGGCGCCGCGTCGTCGATGGCGGCGGGCACGAACACGGCCGACCTGGACTTCGACTCCGTGCAGCGCGGCAACCCCGAGATCGAGCGTCGCGCGCAGGAGGTCATCAACCACTGCTGGGGCCTGGGCGCCGAGAACCCCGTGCTGGCCATCCACGACGTCGGCGCGGGCGGCATCTCCAATGCCTTCCCCGAGCTGGTCAACGACGCCGGCCGCGGCGCGCGCTTCGATCTGCGCAAGGTGCCGCTGGAGGAGTCGGGCCTCGCTCCGAAGGAAATCTGGTGCAACGAGAGCCAGGAGCGCTATGTGCTGGCCATCGCGCCGCAGAGCCTGGCGCAGTTCAAGGCCTTCTGCGAGCGCGAGCGCTGCCCGTTTGCCGTCGTCGGCGTGACGACCGAGGAGCGCGAGCTCAAGCTCGTCGACGAACTGGCTGGTGACGACCATCCCATCGACATGCCGATGGACGTGCTGCTCGGCAAGCCGCCCAAGACGCAGCGCAACGTGAGCCGCGTGGCCCGCGACGGCGGCACGCTGGACCTGACCGGCGTGAAGCTGGAGCAGGCCGCCTTCGACGTGCTGCGCCACCCGACCGTCGCGAGCAAGCGCTTCCTCGTCACCATCGGCGACCGCACCGTGGGCGGCCTGAACCACCGCGATCAGATGGTCGGCCCCTGGCAGGTGCCGGTGGCGGACTGCGCCGTCACGCTGGCCGACTTCAAGGGCTTTGCCGGCGAGGCGATGAGCATGGGCGAGCGCACGCCGCTGGCGTCCGTCAACGCGCCGGCCTCGGGCCGCATGGCGGTGGCCGAGGCCATCACCAACCTGCTGGCCGCACCCTTCGAGCTGCCGCGCGTGAAGCTCAGCGCCAACTGGATGGCGGCCTGCGGTGAAGCCGGTGAAGACGCCGCGCTGTTCGACACCGTCAAGGCCGTCGGCATGGAGCTGTGCCCGGCGCTCGGCATCTCGATCCCGGTCGGCAAGGACTCCTTGTCGATGCGCACCAAGTGGGATGACAAGCAGGTCACCGCACCGGTGTCGCTGATCGTCACGGCCTTCGCCAGCATCGCCGACGTGCGCGGCACGCTGACGCCGCAGTGGCAGCGCGAGGACTCCTGCGCCATCCTCATCGACCTGGGCCAGGGCAAGCACCGCATGGCCGGCTCCATCCTGGCGCAGACGCTGAACCAATTCGGCTCGGACGTGCCCGACCTGGACGACCCGCAGTTGCTGGTGTCCCTCGTCAACGCCATCAACGAACTGCGCGCCGCCGGCAAGCTGCTGGCCTACCACGACCGCTCAGACGGCGGCCTGTGGGCGGCGGCCTGCGAGATGGCCTTTGCCGGCCAGACCGGCCTGAGCCTGAACATCGACATGCTGGTCACCGAAGGCGACGGCATCAGCGACAGCCGCGCCGACACGGGTGATTCCAAGAACTGGGCCGCCCAGGTCAGCGGCCGCCGCGACGAGCTGACGCTGCGCGCGCTGTTCAACGAAGAGCTGGGCGCGCTGATCCAGGTCCGCGCGGCCGACCGCGACGCCGTCATGCAGGTGCTGCGTGCTCACGGCCTGTCCAGGCACGCTCACGTCGTCGCCAAGCCGAATGCGGCGCGTCAGATGGAAGTCTGGCGCGATGCGAAGAAGGTCTTCGCGGCTGACCTGACGGCGCTGCAGCAGACCTGGGACGAGGTGAGCTGGCGCATCGCCCGGCTGCGCGACAACCCGGCCTGCGCCGACGCCGAGCACGCCGCCGCCGGCAAGGCCGACGACCCGGGCATGCATGTGCACCTGACGTTCAAACCCGAGGCGCCTTTCGTGTCCACCGGCGCCAAGCCGAAAGTCGCCATCCTGCGCGAGCAGGGCGTCAACTCGCATGTCGAGATGGCCTACTCGATGGCGCTCGGCGGCTTCGACGCCTTCGACGTGCACATGAGCGACCTGCAGAGCGGCGCGGTCAAGCTGGACGGCTTTGCGGCCTTCGTCGCCTGCGGCGGCTTCAGCTATGGCGACACGCTGGGTGCTGGCGAAGGCTGGGCGCGCAGCATCATGTTCAACCCGGTGCTGACCGAGCAGTTCCGCGCCTTCTTCTCGCGCCCCGACACGCTGGCGCTGGGCGTCTGCAATGGCTGCCAGATGCTGGCGGCGCTCGCGCCCATCATCCCGGGCGCCGACGCCTGGCCGCGCTTCACGCGCAACCAGAGCGAGCAGTACGAGGCCCGCCTGGCGCTGGTGGAAGTGCTGGATTCGCCCAGCGTGTTCTTCCAGGGCATGGCCGGCAGCCGCCTGCCCATCGCCGTCGCCCACGGCGAGGGTTTTGCGAACTTCGCCCGCCAGGGTGATGCGTCCAAGGTCATCAAGGCCATGCGCTTTGTCGACAACCACGGCGCCGCCACCGAGGCCTACCCGTTCAACCCCAACGGCAGCCCGGGTGGCCTGACCTCGGTGACGACGCCGGACGGCCGCTTCACGGCGCTGATGCCGCACCCGGAGCGCGTGTTCCGCAACGTGCTGATGAGCTGGACCTCGGGCGACAAGGGCGAGCACAGCCCCTGGCTGCGGATGTTCCAGAACGCGCGCAAGGCGCTGGGTTAAGTCGCGTCGACTTCGAGCAGCAGCCGGTCGAGGCCCTCTTCGGTGCCTCGGCGGCGCTGCTCGATATCCATGTGACCATCGAAATAGGCCAGTTGCTCGGTCAGCGTCAGTGTTGATCCGGCCGGCGTGTCCACCAGCTCCACGGTGACCAGCGACGCCGACCGCGCCTTGCCGCCCATCGCCATGGAGTAGGCGAACACGATGCGCGCATTGGCCACGATGTCGAGGAAGACCTTGTCGACGGCCAGCGGCGTGCCGTTGTCCAGCCGGCTGCGGTAGATCTCGAAGCCGCCGGGGCGGAAGTCCATGCTGAACTCGGTCGCGCCGGTCTCGGCGTGGCAGTCGTTCCAGCGCTGCTTGGTGGCCGGGTCGGCCCAGGCGGCAAAGACGCGGGCGGCCGAGGCCTTGAAGCGGCGCTCGATGACGAAGCTGGTGTGGGCGGTCGGGGTCACGGTTGGCTATCCTGTTCTGCAAGAAGAGCGTCCAGCGCGTCGAACTGGCGATGCCATTGCGCCTTGCGCTGGGCGACCCAGTCCTCCAGCCCGTTGAAGGCGCCAGGCGCGATGCGGTAGGTGCGCACGCGGCCGGTCTTGTCGGACTCGACGAGGCCGCCGGCCTCCAGCACGGCCAGGTGCTTGAGTGCCGAGGGCAGGGCGATGTCCAGTGGCCTGGCGAGGTCGCTGACCGAGACCGGCCCGCGGGCGAGCTGGTCCACCATCGCGCGGCGGTTGCCGTCGGCGAGCGCCGCGAACAGGCGGTCCAGCCGCTCAGGCGTCAGCGAGGAAGCGGGCGGGGAGGGCATGGCGCAGCGGGTAGTACTGGAAGAAGGGTCGGGCCTGCACGATGGCCTGCCAGACCGAGGGGCGGGCCAGCAGGCGCTCGAAGTAGGCGTTGAGTCTGGCGTGCGTGGGCGAGAACGGTCGCACGACGACCGCGTAGAACAGCGCCGGCGCCGCTGCGCAGTCAGCCATGCTGAAGGACTCGCCTGCAGCCCAGCTGCGGTCACCCAGGCGGCTCTCGATGAGGTCGTAGGCCAGCCCCAGCTCGTTGCCGGTGCTCGTCAGCGTCGCGGCGTCGCGCTCGGCCTCGGGCCGCAGCTGCTGCGCGATGAAGCGCTGCATCGGCGTCATCACGTGAAGGTCGAACACGCGGTCCCACAGGCGCACCTCCAGCTGCGCGTCGAAGTCTTCGGGCAGCAGGCGCACGGCACCGGGGTGGTGATGGTCCAGGTACTCGATCTGGATGGAGGTCTCGGGCACGACACGTTCGTCATCCTGCAGCAGCGGGATCTTGGCCGTGGGCCACAACGCCGCGTAAGCCGCCCGCGCGGCCGGGTCGCCGAGGTTGACGATGCGGGCCTCGAACGGCGTGCCGTTCTCGGCCAGCGCGATCAGCAACTTCCAGCAATAGGACGAGAGCGGGTGGTATTGCAGCGTCAGCGGCATGCTGGCCTTTCGGTTTCTTGATTGGCTAAGTATGCAGAAACTTTCCTCAATTGGAAACTGTTGGTCGTGAAAAAGGCGGACCGCAGGCCGCCTCGTTTAAGGGAGCAGCGCGCCCGCGGTTCAGTCGTTCACGACCGCGGCGGCCTGCAGCCGCTTGTTGATGCGCAGCGCCATCAGCGTGGCCAGGCAGCCGGACATCAGATAGGCCGTCAGCGAGATCAGCCCGAACTGCGACGACAGATAGAGGGCGATGACGGGGGCGAAGGCGGCGCCCAGCAGCCAGGCCATGTCGGCCGTCAGCGCGGCGCCGGTGTAGCGGAAGTGCGGCAGGAAGTTGGATGTCACCGAACCGGCGGCCTGGCCGTAGGACAGGCCCAGCAGCACGAAGCCGATCAGGATGAAGGCCGCCTGGCCCGGCTTGCCGCCGCCCAGCATCAGCGGCGCGGCCACTGCGAACACGCCGATGGCCACCGCCAGCGCGCCCAGGAAGTTGCGGCGCCCCACCTTGTCGGCGATCAGCCCGGACATGGGCATGGCGGCGGCGGCGAAGGCGGCGCCCAGCAGCTCCATCTTCATGAAGTCGTCGATGCCCTGCGGGTCGGACAGGGCCACCCAGGACAGCGGGAACACGGTCACGAGGTGGAAGAGGGCATAGCTGGCCAGGGCCGCGAGTGCACCGATGACGATGTGGTGGCCCTGGGCCGGCAGCAGCTCGTGCAGGTGGGCGGGGTCCAGCTCATGCTCTTCCATGCGCTTCTCGTACTCGTGCGTGACGACCAGGCGCAGCCGGGCGAACAGCGCGACGACGTTGATCGCGAAGGCCGTGAAGAACGGGAAGCGCCAGCCCCAGGACAGGAAGTCCTTGCTGTCCAGGCTGCTGTAGACGTAGAGGAAGACGCCCGACGCGACGAAGAAGCCCAACGGTGCGCCCAGCTGGCCCAGCATGGCGTACCAGCCGCGGCGGTCCGGCGGCGCGTTCAGCGCGAGCAGCGAGGGCAGGCCGTCCCAGGAGCCGCCGAGCGCCAGGCCCTGGCCGACGCGGCACAGCGCCAGCAGCACGATGGCGGTGCTGCCCGCCGACGCGAAGCCGGGCAGCAGGCCCATGGCGACCGTGGAACTGCCGAGCAGGAAGAGGGCGGCGGTCAGCTTGGTGGAGCGACCGAACTTGCGCTGGATCTCCATGCCGATCAGCGTGCCGACCGGCCGGACCACGAAGGCCAGCGCAAAGACGAGGAAAGCGTACAGCGTGCCGGTCAGGCGGTCTTCGAACGGGAAGAAGACCTGCGGGAACACCAGCACCGAGGCGATGCCGAAGACGAAGAAGTCGAAATACTCGGAAGCGCGGCCAATGATGACGCCCACCGCGATGTCGCCGGGCGCGAGTTCCTCGTCGGTGCGGGTGGTGAACGGACCGGATTGAGGGGTCTGGAAGGTACTGCTTGCAACTGCCATGTCGGTCGTGTCTCCGTGTATGCCTAGGACAAAATGTCCACTCGTTGATTTGCCTCAATCAACTTACATTCCTGTCCCACGTGCAAGATCGTTAACCCTCGCGCGTAAGTCCGGATGTACCCCACCAAGTCTCTCCTTACTCGCGCCCTGGTCTTGTCGGCCAGCACCGCATTGGCTGGCTGTGATTGGATCGTGATGAAGCCGCATGGCGACATCGCGGAACAACAGGCCAATCTCATCGTCACGTCAACGCTGCTGATGCTGCTGATCATCGTCCCGGTGATCGCGCTGACGCTGTTCTTTGCGTTCCGTTACCGGCAGTCCAACCCCGACGCGACCTACGCGCCCGACTGGGACCACTCCACCCGCCTGGAGCTGGTGATCTGGGGCGCGCCGCTGCTCATCATCATCGCGCTGGGCGCCATCACCTGGATCAGCACGCACAAGCTGGACCCGTTCCGTCCGCTGGACCGCATCTCGGAAGACAAGCCGCTGGCCGCCGACGTGAAGCCGCTGGAGGTCTACGCGGTGTCCATGGACTGGAAGTGGCTGTTCATCTACCCCGAGCAGGGCATCGCCACCGTCAACGAGCTGGCGGCGCCGGTGGATCGCCCCATCCACTTCCGCTTCACGTCGACGAGCGTGATGAACACCTTCTACGTGCCCGCGCTGGCCGGCATGATCTACACGATGCCGGGCATGGAGACGCAGCTCCACGCCGTCATCAACAAGGCCGGCGTCTACGACGGCATCTCGGGCCACTACAGCGGCGCCGGCTTCTCGGACATGCGCTTCAAGTTCCATGGCCTGTCCAACGAGGAATTCGCGAGCTGGGTCGGCGAGAACAAGGCCGGCGGCCAGGCGCTGACGCGTGAGGGCTACCTGCAGCTCGAGAAGCCCAGCACCAAGGAGCCCGTGCAACGCTTCGCCAGCGTCGAGCCGGGGCTGTGGGGTGCCATCGTCGACCGTTGCGTCGACGGCAAGAAGATGTGCGCCAGCACCATGATGGCCATCGACGCCGCCGGCGGTGCCGGCAAGGGCGGCGTGGCCAGCACGATGCGCAGCAACTGGTCGTCGCTGGATGGCAGCAAGCGCGAGCGCACCGTCGTCGCCGCGCTGTGCACGCCGACCAACCTGCAGGGCCTGCCCGTCGAAAGCGACGCGGCCGCCGCGGCCAAGAACTGAGAAAAGTCGATGAACGCTCCCGTCTATCCCGTTGAGGCTCATCCGGTCTTTGGCCGGCTGGGCCTGCATGCCCTGCCCATCCACGAGCCCATCCTCGTGGCGACCTTCATCGCCGTCGCCCTCGGCGGCCTGTTCGTCTTCTTCCTGATCACGAAGTTCAAGCTCTGGGGCCATCTGTGGCGCGACTGGATCACCAGCATCGACCACAAGAAGATCGGCATCATGTACATGATCCTCGGGATCGTGATGCTGCTGCGCGGCTTCGCCGACGCGCTGATGATGCGGGCCCACCAGGCCATGGCCTTCGGCGAGAACGCCGGCTTCCTGCCGCCGCACCACTACGACCAGGTCTTCACGGCCCACGGCGTCATCATGATCTTCTTCGTCGCGATGCCGTTCGTGACGGGCCTGATGAACTACGTCGTGCCGCTGCAGATCGGCGCACGCGACGTCGCCTTCCCCTTCCTGAACAACTTCAGCTTCTGGATGACGGTGGGCGGTGCCATCCTGGTCATGATCTCGCTGTTCGTCGGCGAGTTCGCCAAGACCGGCTGGCTGGCCTTCCCGCCGCTGTCGGGCATCCTCGCGAGCCCCGACCCCGGTGTGGACTACTACCTGTGGTCACTGCAGATCGCGGGCGTGGGGACGACGCTGTCGGGCATCAACCTGATCGCCACCATCATCAAGATGCGCGCGCCCGGCATGGCCCTGATGAAGATGCCCGTCTTCACGTGGACCTCGCTGTGCACCAACGTGCTCATCGTCGCCAGCTTCCCCGTGCTGGCCGCGGCCCTCGCGCTGCTGACGGCCGACCGCTACCTCGGCACCAACTTCTTCACGAACGACCTCGGCGGCAACGCCATGCTCTACGTGAACCTGATCTGGATCTGGGGCCACCCCGAGGTCTACATCCTGGTGCTGCCCATCTTCGGCGTGTTCTCCGAAGTGGTGTCCACCTTCAGCCAGAAGAAGCTGTTCGGCTATGCGTCCATGGTCTATGCCACGGTCGTCATCACCATCCTGTCCTACCTCGTCTGGCTGCACCACTTCTTCACGATGGGCTCCGGCGCCAGCGTGAACTCGTTCTTCGGCATCACGACGATGATCATCTCGATCCCGACGGGCGCGAAGATCTTCAACTGGCTGTTCACGATGTACCGTGGCCGCATCAAGTTCGAAGTGCCGATGCTGTGGACGGTGGGCTTCATGATCACCTTCGTCATCGGTGGCATGACCGGCGTGCTGCTGGCCGTGCCGGCAGCCGACTTCGTGCTGCACAACAGCCTGTTCCTGATCGCCCACTTCCACAACGTCATCATCGGCGGCGTCGTGTTCGGTGTCTTCGCCGCCATCAACTACTGGTTCCCGAAGGCCTTCGGCTTCCGCCTGGACGCCTTCTGGGGCAAGGTCTCGTTCTGGTGCTGGTTCATCGGCTTCTGGGTCGCCTTCACGCCGTTGTACATCCTGGGCCTGATGGGCATCACGCGCCGCGTCAGCCACTTCGATGACATGACGCTGCAGCCCTACTTCGTCGTCGCCGCCATCGGTGCCGGCATCGTGGCGCTGGGCATTGGCGCCTTCCTGATCCAGATCGCCGTCAGCGTCTGGCGCCGCAAGGAACTGCGCGACACGACGGGCGACATCTGGGGGGGCCGCACGCTGGAGTGGTCCACGTCGTCGCCGCCGCCGGACTACAACTTCGCGTTCACGCCCATCGCCCACGAGATGGACGCCTGGTACGACATGAAGCAGCGCGGCGCCGAGCGCCCGACCACCGGCTTCGTGTCCATCCACATGCCCAGGAACACGGGCGCCGGCTTCGTCATCGCGATGCTGGCCACGGCCATGGGCTTCGCGCTGATCTGGCATATGTGGGTGATCGCGGCGATCAGCTTCGCCGCCACCGTCATCGCCGCCATCGTGCACACCTTCAACTACGACCGCGACTACCACATCCCGGCCGACGCGGTGGCCCGCACCGAGGACGAGCGCACCCGTGCGCTGGCCGCCTGACCGGGAGAGTTCTGACATGTCTGCAACCATTGCCACCCACGTGAACGGCGCGCCGGTCTGGTACGACCACGCCGGCGAGCACCATCCGCCCAACAGCACCATGCTGGGCTTCTGGCTCTACCTGATGAGCGACTGCCTCATCTTCGCGGTGCTGTTCGCCGTCTACGCCGTGCTGGGCCGCAACTACGCGGCCGGCCCGTCGGGCGCCGACCTCTTCGACCTGCCGCTGGTGGCCGCCAACACGGCGCTGCTGCTGTTCTCGTCCATCACCTACGGCTTCGCGATGATCGCGATGCAGGCGCGCAAGAAGAGCCAGGTGCTGGCCTGGCTGGCCGTCACGGGCCTGCTGGGCCTGGGCTTCCTCGGCATCGAGCTCTACGAGTTCCATCACCTGATCCACGAGGGCGCGGGCCCGGGCCGCAGCGCCTTCCTGTCCAGCTTCTTCACGCTGGTCGGCACGCACGGCCTGCACGTCACCTTCGGCTGCATCTGGCTGGTCACGCTGATGTTCCAGGTCGGCAAGGGCGGCCTCACGCCACCCAACCGCCGCCGCCTGATGTGCCTGTCGATGTTCTGGCACTTCCTGGACGTCGTCTGGATCGGCGTCTTCACCTTTGTCTATCTGATGGGAGTGATGTGATGGGCGCCCATGCACATGATTCGCACGGTCACGACGACCACCTCGACGGCGAGCAGGACTTCCACGTCAGCTACAAGGGCTACGCCACCGGCTTCATCCTGTCGGTCATCCTGACGGCCATCCCGTTCTGGCTAGTCATGGACAAGGTGCTGGCCAACCCCAAGACCACCGGCCTCGTCATCCTCGGCTTCGCGGCCGTACAGATGGTCGTGCACATGATCTATTTCCTGCACATGAACGCCAAGGTCGAAGGTGGCTGGTCCATGCTGGCGCTGCTGTTCACGGTGGCCCTGGTCGTCATCATGCTGGCCGGCTCGGTGTGGGTCATGTATCACATGAACGCCAACATGATGCCGACGCCCGATCCGGCAGCCATGCGCGGGATGTGAGCCCCTCGTCCAGCCTGCCTGGCTGAACGCCGGCAGTCTGGCCGGTCCCCCGAGGGGACAGCGATGCTTGCGGCATCGAGCCGCAAGCACATCGCCTGACGGGCCGGCTTGGGAGCGGCCCGGCGCTCGGCCCGCAGAATGCACTACGCCCGCAACGGAAAGGATGCAGACATGGCCCGCTTCGCGCGCGTCGCTCTCATCGCCGCCGCAGCACTGGCCAGCGTGGGCTTCCTCGCGCTGGCCGGCTGGCAGGTCCAGCGCCTGGGCTGGAAGCTCGACCTCATCGAGCGCGTCGAAGCCCGGATAAAGGCCGAGCCCGTCGCGCCACCGGCCTGGAATGCGCCGGTCGGCAAGGACGACGAATACCGCCGTCTACACCTGCAAGGCCGCTTCGAGCCGCGTGAGGTGCTGGTCCAGGCCACGACGGAACTCGGTGGCGGCCACTGGGTCATCGCACCGCTGCGGCTGGATGACGGCAGCGTCGTCCTCGTCAACCGTGGCTTCGTGCCGCCCGAGCAGCGCGCGCCCGAGGCGCATGCCGCGCCCACCGGGACGGTCGAGTTGGTCGGCCTGCTGCGGCTGACAGAGCCCGGCGGCGGGCCGCTGCGCGCCAACGTGCCCACCGAGGGCCGCTGGTACTCGCGCGACGTGGCCGGCATCGCCGCCCAACTCGGCGTGCTGGATCGTGTCGCGTCTTACTTCGTCGACGAGTCCGCCGACCCCACGCAGCCGCTGCGCTATCCACGCCCCGGCCTGACGGTCGTCCGTTTCGCCAACAATCACGCCGTCTACGCCGCCACCTGGCTGGCGCTCGCGGCCATGGCGGCCGCCGCGGTCTTCTACCTGGTCCGCGAGGAGCGCCGGCGGGTTCCCCGTTGAACACGCCGTCTTGAACACCACGCCGCTCCCACCCGTCGCCGAACCCGTTGCCATCGCGCCCGAGCGCCGCGCCGGCCGCGCCAACCTGCGCCAGCTCATCGAGCTGCGCTGGCTGGCCGTCGGCGGCCAGCTGGCCACGGTGCTGGTCGTGCACGCGGGTCTGGGCATCGAGCTGCCATGGGCCGAGATGCTCGGCCTGCTGGGCATCCTCGCCGCGTTCAACCTGTTCAGCCTGTGGCGCAACCGGCTGTCTCACCCGGTGTCGCAGCTGGAGCTGTGCGTGGCGCTGCTGGTCGACGTCGGCGTGCTGACCGGCCAGCTCTACCTGGCCGGCGGCAGCGACAACCCCTTCATCTACCTCTACCTGCTGCAGGTGGCCGTCGCCTCCGTGCTGCTGCAGCCCGCCTATCTCGGCGCCATCGTGCTGAGCACGCTGACCGGCTTCGTCGCGCTGACGCAGTGGCATCGCCCGCTGACGCTGGACCCGTCGTCGCCCACGACGCTGTCGCCCCACTACCTGGGCGGCCTGCTGCTGTGCTTCCTGCTGAACGTGGCGCTGCTGACCGTCTTCATCGTCCGCATCAACCGCAACCTGCGCCAGCGCGACAACGAGCTGGCCGAGCTCAAGCAACGTGCTGCCGAGGAGATGCACATCGTGCGCATGGGCCTGCTGGCCAGCGGCGCCGCGCACGAACTGGGCACGCCGCTGGCCACGCTCAGCGTCATCCTCGGCGACTGGGCCCACATGGCGCCGTTTGCCGCCGAGCCCGAGCTGCGCGAGGAGATCGAGGAGATGCAGCAGCAGATCCTGCGCTGCAAGGCTATCGTCACCGGCATCCTGATGTCGGCCGGCGAGATGCGCGGCGAGGCGCCTCGCCTGACCACGTTGCACGCCTTCATCGACGAATTGGCCGCGCGCTGGCGCCCGACCCGGCCGGCTTCTGAACTCGTCGTCGAGAAGGCCGACCTGCCGGATGCCGAGATCGTCTCCGACAGCGCGCTGCAGCAGGTTATAGCCAACCTGCTCGACAACGCCGCGGAGGCCGCGCCCGGCTCGCGCCTCACGCTGGTGGCCGCCTGCCCGGACAAGCGCACGCTGGCCTTGAGCGTGCTCGACGACGGCCCCGGCTTCGACCCCGAGCGGCTCAAGCATTTCGGCGAGCCTTACCAGAGCAGCAAGGGCCAGCCTGGCCGCGGCATGGGGCTGTTCCTGTCCGTCAACGTGGCGCGCACGCTGGGTGGCAAGCTGGAGGCCCGCAACCGCGAGGAGGGCGGGGCGGCCGTCACGCTGACGCTGCCCTTGGCCTCGCTGCTGCCGCGACAATCACCGTCCGATGCCCGTTCCCGCTGAAGAAGACCGCCTGCTGCTGATCGTCGAAGACGACGACAGCTTCGCCCGCACGCTGACCCGCTCCTTCGAGCGCCGTGGCTGGCGGGTCGTCCGTGCCACCGGCCTGGACGACATGAAGAACCTACTCGACGCGCTGCCCGATGACGAGGAGCTGGGCCACGCCGTCGTCGACCTGAAGCTCGCCGCCGGCGCGTCGGGCCTGGCCTGCGTGCAGGCCCTGCACGGCTGGGACCCGGAGGTGCTGATCGTCGTGCTGACCGGCTATGCCAGCATCGCGACGGCCGTGGAGGCCATCAAGCTCGGCGCCTGCCACTACCTTGCCAAGCCGGCCAATACCGATGACATCGAGGCCGCGTTCGCGCGCCGGCAGGGCGATGCCGACGTCGAGGTCACCGAGCGCCAGACGGCGTCCATCAAGACGCTGGAATGGGAGCGCATCCACGAGGTGCTGGCAGAGACCGACTTCAACATCAGCGAGACCGCGCGGCGCCTGGGCATGCACCGGCGCACGCTGGCGAGGAAGCTGGAGAAGCAGCGGGTCAAGTAGCGAGCTGGGCAAGCAGCTCGTACGACCGCCGCCGCGCGGCATGGTCGTGCACCGCGCAAGCGACGATGAACTCGTCGGCGCCGGTGCGCTCGGCGGTTGCTGCCAGGCCGGCGCGCACGGTCTCGGGTGAACCGACAACCGCTTCGCTGAGCATGCGTTCCACCTGCAGCCGCTCGGCGGGCGACCACATCGAATCCATGCTCGCCACCGGCGGCGGCAGCTTGCCGCGCCGGCCGCGCACCATGCCCAGGAAGCGTTGCTGAGCCGATGTGAACAGGAAGCGAGCCTCCTCGTCCGTCGGCGCGACGACGACGTTGAGCCCCACCATCGCATGCGGCTTGGGATGGCGCGCGCTGGGGCGGTAGGTGGCGCGGTAGATGGCCAGCGCCTGCATCAGCATCTCCGGGGCGAAGTGCGACGCAAACGCGAAGGGCAGCCCGAGATGGGCGGCCAGTTGAGCGGAGTACAGGCTGGAGCCCAGCAGCCAGATCGGCACCTCCGTGCCCTGGCCCGGCACGGCGCGCACGACCGCGTCGTGGGGCTCGGGCGCAAGGTAGCTCTGCAGCTCCAGCACGTCGTTGGGGAAGGCGTCCTCGCCACCGCTGCTGTCCAGGCTGCGGCGCAGCGCGCGCATCGTCGGCCGGTCGGTGCCGGGGGCGCGGCCCAGGCCCAGGTCGATGCGGTCGGGGAAGAGCTCGGCCAGCGTGCCGAACTGCTCGGCGATGGTCAGCGGCGCATGGTTGGGCAGCATGATGCCGCCCGCGCCGACGCGGATGCGGCTCGACGCGGCGGCCAGCTGTCCGATCAGCACCGCCGTCGCGGAGCTGGCCACGCCTTCCATGTTGTGGTGCTCGGCGACCCAGTAGCGCGCGTAGCCGAGGTCATCGGCCAGCTTTACGAGATCCAGGCTGTTCAGCAGCGCATCGCGGGTGGTGGCGCCTTCGACGACGGGCGCGAGGTCGAGGATGGAGAGCGGGGGCAGGGCGGCAGGCATGGCGGCATCTTGCCGGCCGCGGCTTGCCCCTGTCAGGGCGAGGATTTGCGCAGATGTGCGTGCAACCAGGAACCCAGCTTCGCCTCGTAGGCCGCCGCGTCGAACTCGTGCAGGTCGACATGGGCCGCGCCTGGCACGGACCATAGCGTCTTGGGCTCCTGGGCGGCGGCGAACAGCGCTTCGGTCTCGGGCCAGCGCGTGTGCCGGTCTTGCGTACCCGCAGCCGCCAGCAGCGGCGCGCGCACGTTGGCGACGGCGTCGATGGGGCGCAGCTGGTCAGCGCCAAACCCCAGGCGCAGCGGGATCTGCACCAGCAGCAGCGGCGCCAGCGCGTGGCCGGCCGTGGTGCCGAAACGCATCGAAAGGCGGTCCTTCACCGCATCGGTGATGGTCGGGTAGACCGACTCCAGCACCAGTGCGTCGACCTCCGGCTGGCGCCGCGCGAACAGCAGCGACGCGCCGCCCAGCGACACGCCAATGGCCCCGACCTTTTCGCCCGGTGAACGCTGGCGCAGCCAGGCCAGCGCGGCGTCGACGCCTGCGGCCTCATGGCGGCCAAACGTGATGCGCTCGCCGCTGCTTTCGCCATGCGAGGGCAGGTCGACGATGAGGCAGGAGATGCCCTCACGCTGCAGCCAGCGGGCGCGCGCCAGCATCTGCAGGCGGTTGCCGCGCACGCCGTGCAAGAGGAGCATCGTGCCTTCGTTGGCGCGGCCGGGCAGGAACCAGCCCGCGAGATGCTGGCTGTCACCGTAGGGAATCCGCACCACTTCCGCAGCCAGACCTTCGGGTGGTGCGCCGACGGCCGAGCGCACCGGCCGCGTGAGCATCTCGCCGGCTGCCAGGCTCAGTGCCGCGCCCAGCACTGCCAGCACCAGCAGCGTCATCGCCAGTCGCTTCATGCCAACGCGATGGCCTGCCGCAGCGCGGCCAGGTTGCCTGCGCAGATGGCGCGGAAGGATGCGCTGATGCGGGCGTCGTCCGCCGCCGTTTGCCAGAACTGCAGCGCCCATTGGGCCGCGCGCTGCCAGGGCTCGCGCTCGTCCGGCAGCGGCAGCGCCAGGGGCAGTGCGGGCGACAGCACCTCGCCGCCGGCCTGCGGTGCGTAGCGCATCGGCAACTGGTCGTAGCTGGGCGCCAGGCGCAGGCCGCTCGCATCGTGGAAGAAGCCGAGATTGCCGCCGTGCATGTCGCTGTTGCCGATGAGGCGACCAAACAGCTGGCGCTCGGCCGCACGTTCGGCGTCTTCAGCACTCAACAGGCCGCGTGCTGCCAGCGCGGCGCTCACGCGAGTCCAGTCGTCAGTGGCCTCGCCCACGAGGCCGGCATTGAGGCAGGCCAGGCTGACGACACCGCGACGGCCATGCAGGCCGACGCGGTCGAAGCGCTCGCTCTCCAGGAAATGCCGGCCCTCGTGTACCAGCAGCCGCGTGCGGGCAGACTGCTCGCCCAACGCCTGGGCGGCCAGGTGCTCGCAGACGAGCAGGTCGCGCCAACGCTGCACGGTGGCCGAATCATCGGCGCCACTGAACTTGACGACGCAGTGCGGCGTGGCCATGCCGGGCAGGTCGCGGGCGACGGTGAACTTCGGGAACTCGCCGCCGGCCGACGAGCCGGGCAGGGCGCCGTCGAGCGCCTGCATGGCCAAGGTGGCGTAGGCGGCGGGCTGCTCCTCACCGCTCAACGGTGGCGTCAGGCCCAGTCGCGCGTCAAGCAGGCGGCGCAGCGCGGTGTCGCCCACCAGCAGCTCGCCCGGCAGGTCGTCACCGAAGGTGCCCAGGGACAGCAGCAGCGCGTCGTCGTCCCAGTCGCGTGGGTCGGGCGACAGCGCGAGCCCGGCTGAATGCCGGCGCGCGAAAGCGCGGCCCAGGAAGCCCTGGGGCCGCAGGTCGTAGAGCGGGTAGGGCAGGCCGTCGTACCAGCCGTCGCGCGCCTCTTCGGGCGCGGGCCAGGCCGGCGCGGCGGCGTCTACATGGCAGCCCTGGGGCCAGATGGGTCGCAGCAGGCCGACGGGTTGAGGCCGGCCTTCGACGTCGATGCGATAGATCGGCGTCTGCACACGCTGGCCGCGGAAGTCACGCCGCCATGCGATGCGCCGCCGCCGCGTCTGCCCGGCAGCGACGACGGCGTCGCCCGCTGCGGCGACCAGCCGCTGCGCGGTCTTGGTGGAACAGCCCAGCGCCGCGGCGATGTCCGCCAGACCCAAGGGGCCGCGCGGGCGGAGCAGGCGTTCGAGGCTGGGCAGGTCGGCGGGCATGGATTCAGGAGTTGTGTCCTGAATTCTGTCTGGAATTTGATCGAAAAATCAAATGTGCGACAACAACTTGCGATCCATCGTGGCGTCTATTTGTCCTGAATTCCTGGGTGAATTGGTTTGTCTCAGCCCGCCAGCCCGGCGTAGACGTGCTGCACGTCGTCGTTCTCGTCCATCGCGGCCAGGAAGCTCTCCACCTCTTCCAGCTGCTCGGCGCTCAGGCTGGCCGGATCGACCGGGTTCTTGGGCCGGTAGCCCAGTTTGGCGCTCAGCACCGTGAAGCCCTGGGCGGGCAGTGCACGGCTGACGAGGTCGAGGTCGGTCGGGTCGGTCAGGAAGACGGTGACGCCGTCCTCGTCGGCCGGCAAGACGTCCTGCGCGCCCGATTCGATGGCGGCCGTGTCGGCATCCGCGCCGGGAGCGGCGGCCTCGGCTTCGATGAGGCCGACATGGTCGAAGTCCCAGCTCACCGAGCCCGGCGTGCCCTGCTGGCCCTTGCGGAACAGCACGCGCATGTCGGACGCGGCGCGGTTGGTGTTGTCGGTCAGCACCTCCACCATGACCGGCACGCGGTGCGGCGCAAAGCCCTCGTAGATGACCTGCTCGAAGTGCACGGTCTCGCCGGTCAGCCCGGCGCCCTTCTTGATGGCGCGGTCCAGCGTGTCCTTGGGCATCGACACCTTGCGGGCAGCCTCGACAGCCATGCGCAGCCTGGCGTTGTCCTTGGGATCAGCGCCGTTGCGCGCCGCGATCATGATGTCCTTGGCCAGCTTGCCGAAGAGCTTGCCCTTCGCGTTGGCGGCGATGTCCTTGTGTTTGGCTTTCCATTGCGCGCCCATGGGGTGTCCTGTCTGCTTTCGGTCTGCGGGGGCGCTACTTTACGGGCTGATTTTTGTACCGCGAGATTCGAAACGGTCCACAAGCTCGTACCACTGCTGCAACTCTTGTTTCCGCATCGGGTCGCCTTCCAGGATGTCAAGGTGGTGACGGACGAGATAAAACTCGCGTTCGCCACGGATCGAGCCATGAACCTTGATCCTTTCGAGCTGTGCCGCGTCCTTCAGCAAGAACTCGGGGTAGTGAGCTGCAATCGCCACTGCCAAAGCCTCGGCTGCCGCCTTCCTCGCCGGAGGTGGCATCGATCCCAACAGCAACGGTGTCTCTCGAAGACCCTGTTCCATTCCGGCTGCATAAGCTGAACGAGGAGCTTTCGTAGGCGCGAGATAGTTGCTCCGAATCTCGGTCCAATTGGCCGCCAGGCGCTTGGCTAATGGGTCGTCGAGCGCCTCAATGGCGCCGTGGAATTGGTCGAACACTGCAATCAGCTTTGTGAGCTTGTCTGTTCGAGTCATGACTCTTCCCTGTCTTGCGATGTTCAAGTTTCGGCGCCGGACTCAATCCGAACTCCCCAGCGTCGCCGCCACCTTCCTCGTCTGCCCCGCCCGCCACACCGTTAGCGTCACCTTCTCGCCGATCTGCCGCGTCTCCAGCAGCGACAGCATGTCGTCCAGGTCCGCCACCGCCTGTCCGTCGACGGCGGTGATGACGTCGCCCTGCACGATGCGCCCGACCCGGTCCCGGCCGAAGGGCTTCAGGCCGGCCGCTGCCGCCGGGCTGCCGTCCGCCACGTTGACGAGCAGCACGCCCTTGGGTGCGCCCAGCGCCTTGGCCAGGTTTTCCGGCCCCGACGTGACGCCCAGCGCCGGGCGGATGAAGCGGCCGTCGCGGATCAAGCGCGGCACGATGCGGTTCACTTCGTCCACGGGAATGGCAAAGCCGATGCCGGCGCTCGCGCCGCTCGGGCTGTAGATGGCTGTGTTGACGCCGATCAGCCGCCCTGCCGAATCGAGCAGCGGCCCGCCGGAGTTGCCGGGGTTGATGGCCGCGTCGGTCTGGATCGCGCCCTTGATCGTCCGCCGCGTGACCGACTCGATCTCGCGGTTCAGCGCTGACACGATGCCGGTCGTCAGCGTCTGGTCCAGCCCGAAGGGGTTGCCGATGGCGTAGACCTTCTGGCCGACCTGCAGGTCCTTGCTGGCGCCGACGGCAATCGCCGGCAGCTTGTCGCGCGGCGCCTCGATGCGCAGCACGGCGATGTCCCGATCGGGGAAGGCGCCCACCAGCCTGGCCGGGTAGCTGCTCTGGTCATGCAGCGTCACGGTGGCGCGGTCGCCGCCCTGGATGACGTGGAAGTTGGTGACGATGTGGCCCGCCTCGTCCCAGATGAAGCCCGTGCCCGTGCCGCTGGGCTGCTCGCTGGTGCGCAGCGAGAAGAAATCCCGTTGCACTTGCAGTGTCGTGATGTGCACCACCGACGGGCTGACGCGTTTGAAGACACCGATGTTGTTCATCTCCTCGGCGTCCAGCGCGCCGCGGGCGCTGACGGCGCGGGGCTGGGCGGGCTTGTTCTGGGCTTCGGCGAGCGGGGCGCCTAGCAATACGATCAATGCGAGTGCGAACAGACGCTGGGACATGACACGGACGTGGCAACGATGGCGATGGCGCGCATTTTGGTGGCAGACGGAGGACCGACGATGAAGCGGACATTAGTGAGCCTGGTGCTTTGCGCGGCGCTGCCGGGTGCCTGGGCCCAGCAGGTGTGGAAGTGCGAGGTGGGCGGCAAGACCGTCTTCAGCGACAAGCCTTGCCCGCAGGCGGGGCAGCAGTTGCCGGGTCGCGCGCTGCAGCCCAATGTGGTGGATGCGATGAAGCCCGAGGCCGTCGACGCGGCCATGGGTCGACTGCCGCCGCCCCAGCCGCAGCAGCAGCCGGGCGGCAATGCCTGCCCGGGCGATGGCGAACTGCGGGGCATGCAGACGCGCGCCAACTCCACGACGCTGGGCGACGCCGAGCGCCAGTTCATGCAGGACGAGGTGCGCCGCGTGCTGCAGTGCCGCGGCGGCCAGGGGCGCTACCGGGAGGCCGACTGGGACATCAGCCGCGAGGCCCAGGCCGCGCAGTCGCAGCTGGGCGACCGCGCACGTGCCGACGCCCGCCAGCGCGCAGAAGCCATGCACAGTGCCGCCGACCCGGACGAGGGCGATCGCATCGCCCGCCGCCGCCTCGCCGAAGAACGCATGGCGCGCCGCGCCCAGCAGCAGGCGCTGCGGCGCCAGAATCCGGCCTCCTCGCCCTCGCCCTTGCCCTGACCTTTACCCTTGCACACCCGTTCCGATCGCCTCGACGCGCTGCGCGGCACCGCCATTGTCTGGATGGCGGCCTACCACTTCTGTTTCGACCTGAACCACTTCGGCTGGATACGCCAGGACTTCTACCGCGACCCGCTCTGGACCTGGCAGCGCACGTGCATCGTCAGCCTGTTCCTGTTCTGCGCCGGCGGTGGGCAGGCGCTCGCCGTGTTGGCGGGGCAGCGCAGCGGCCGGTTCTGGATGCGCTGGGGCCAGGTGGCCGGCTGCGCGCTGCTGGTGACGGCGTCGTCGTGGTTCATGTTCCCGCGCGGCTGGATCAGCTTTGGCGTGCTGCATGGCATCGCGCTGATGCTGGTGCTGCTGCGGCTGGGCCTGGCGCGGCTGCCGGACGCGGCGCTGCTGGTGCTGGCGGTGCTGGCCGTCGCGGCGCCGCAATTCCTGCAGCATCGGGCCTTCGACACGCGCTGGACCAACTGGATCGGCCTCGTCACGCACAAGCCCCCCACCGAGGACTACGTGCCCCTGCTGCCGTGGCTGGGCCCCATGCTGCTGGGCTTCGTCGCCACGCGCCGCTGGCCGCAGCTGTGGCGCGGCCGCGCGCCGCGCCCACTGGCCGTGCTGGGGCGCTGGTCGCTGAGTTTCTACATGGTTCACCAGCCGGTGCTGATTGGCGCGCTGACCGCCTTGCAGTGGCTTCGTTGAACCTACCATCCGCCACCCTCGACCCGGAGCCACGTCCTTGCCCACCTCTCTTCGCCGCCGCGCCCTCTTTGCCACGCCGTTGCTGTTGCCGCTTGCGCATGCAGTCGCTCAGGACCTGCCAGGCAAACGGTCGACGCTGCAGTCGAAGGTGCTGAAGGAGGAGCGGGCGTTTCAGGTGGTGCTGCCGGAGGGCTACTGGCCTGGGTCGCCCGAAAAATACGACGTGCTCTACGTGCTGGACGGTGAGGGCAACGCCAAGCTGTTTCCCGCCATCCTGCAGTTCCTGCGGGAGGAGTCCTTCCTGCCACCCGTCATCGTGGTGGCCGTGTTCAACACCGTCCGCGAGCGCGATTTCGCGCCGACGGCCATGGCGGGCTGGACGGCGCCGGCCGGTGCGGACGCCTTCCTGAGCTTCCTGCAGGACGAGTTGATCCCTCACGTCAACAAGACCTGCCCGAGCACCGGCTACAGCGCGCTCTTCGGCCAGTCGCTGGGCGGCCTTCTGGCGATGTATGCGCTGCTGACCAAGCCGCAGATGTTCGAGGCCTACCTGGCGGCCGACCCGAGCTTCTGGTGGGACAACGGCTACATCAACAAGCTGGCCGCCGAGAAGTTGAATGCCGCAGCGCATGCAGGCAAGTCGCTGTTCATCGCGGGGCGCGACGGCGAAGCGCTGCGGCAGATGGGCGTCCAGCAGATGGAGTCCGAGCTGAAGAGCCATGCGCCCCAGGGCTTGAACTGGAAGGTCGCGAGCTATGCGGACGAGAACCACGGTTCGGTCCGGTTGAAATGCCTGTACGACGGCCTGAAGTTCCTCTACACGGGCTATGCCTTGAGGAACGTCGAGTTCCATCCGATGAACGGCACGGTCCTGCAGGGCCAGCCCTACAAGGTCTATTACATGGGGCCTTACCAGTCGGTCCATTACACGACTGATGGCAGCGAGCCCACGTCGGCCTCCCCGAAGATGGGCACGGAGAACAGCCTGACCAATGGCGCGCGCCTGACCGCCAGGGCGCTGGACCGCAAGGACCGCTTCAACAAGTCGACCGTCGGTGAATTCAAGGTCGGCAAGGCGCTGGCCGCCGTGGCCAGGCCGGAGGGCGTCCAGCCGGGCGGCCTGCGTTATTCCTACTACGAGGGCCACTGGGGCGCGGTGCCGGACTTCAGCAAGCTGACCCCCGTCAAGACCGGCCTGGCCGACAAGGATTTCAGCGTGAGCAGGATGCCGCGCGGCATGCACTTCGCCTGCCTGCTCGAAGGCTTCATCGACATCCAGCAGGCCGGATACCACGTCTTCGCGATGGACTCGGACGACGGCTCCAAGCTGTATGTCGGCAACCAGCTGCTGATCTCGCACGACGGCACACACGGGACGGGAAATGCCAAGTCCTACCTGGTGCCCCTGGAGAAGGGTTTCCATCCCATCCGCATCGAATACTTCCAGGGTGGCGGCGGCGCCTTCCTGGGCGTGTGGTACCAGCCGCCCGGCATGGACAAGCCTGGCGCGATGCCGATTCCGTTCGAACTGCAGTACAGCAGCCGCTGATGCCGGGCGGGCCCGTGCTGCGCCGACAATGGCGCCCATGAGCTCGCCCAAGTCCGTCCTGTTCGGCTTCCACGCCGTCACCGTCCGCCTCAAGACCCACCCTGATTCCGTCGCCGAGGTCCACTTCGACCCCGCGCGGCGCGACCAGCGCATGCGCGCCTTCATCGAGAGGGCGAAAGAGGCCGGCGCCAAGCTCGTGGAGAGCAGCGACGAGCGCCTGAGCCAGATCGCCGGCAGCCCGCGCCACCAGGGCGTCGTCGCCCGCGTGGCAGCCATCGCGCAACCGCATTCGCTGGATGACGTGCTGGACGCCGTCGAAGGCCCGCCGCTGGTGCTGGTGCTCGATGGCGTGACCGATCCGCACAACCTCGGGGCCTGCCTGCGCGTGGCCGATGGTGCCGGGGCGCATGCCGTCGTCGCGCCCAAGGACCGCGCCGTGGGCCTGAACGCCACCGTGGCCAAGGTGGCCAGCGGCGCGGCCGAGACCGTGCCCTATCTGATGGTCACCAACCTGGCACGCACCTTGAATGAGCTGAAGGAACGCGACATCTGGGTCGTCGGCACGTCGGACCAGGCCGAGCGCTCGATCTACGACATCGACTTCAAGCGCCCGATCGCCTTCGTGCTGGGCGCCGAAGGGGAGGGCATGCGGCAGCTGACGGCCAAGACCTGCGATGAGCTGGTGCGCATCCCGATGGCCGGTGCGGTCGAGAGCCTGAACGTGTCGGTGGCGTCGGGCGTCTGCCTGTACGAGGTGCTGCGCCAGCGGACCTCATCCGGCGGCCGATAATTCTGACTGTCTAGAAAAACTAGGAGTTCCGTCCATGGCCGTCATCGAAGTCAAGCACCCGCTCGTCAAGCACAAGATCGGTTTGATGCGCGAGGCGGACATCTCGACCAAGAAGTTCCGCGAGCTGACCGGCGAGGTGGCGCGCCTGCTCTGCTACGAGGCGACCGCCGATTTCCCTCTGGAGAAGGTGACGATCAACTGCTGGAGCGGCCCCGCCGAGATCGACCAGATCGCGGGCCGCAAGGTCACCGTCGTGCCCATCCTGCGCGCGGGCCTGGGCATGCTGGACGGCGTGCTGGACATCCTGCCCAACGCCAAGGTCTCGGTGGTGGGCCTGGCGCGTGACCACGAGACGTTGAAGCCGGTGAACTACTTCGACAAGTTCGTCGGCAACCTCGACGCCCGCACGGCCCTCATCATCGATCCCATGCTGGCCACGGCCGGCAGCATGATCGCCACCGTCGACTTGCTGAAGGCGCGCGGCTGCAAGGACGTTCGCGCGCTGGTGCTGGTGGCCGCGCCCGAGGGCGTGAGGGCGCTGGAGGCCGCCCATCCCGACGTGCGGTGCTGGACGGCCGCCATCGACAGCCACTTGAACGACGTCGGCTACATCATTCCCGGCCTCGGTGATGCCGGCGACAAAATCTTTGGCACGACTTAACCGAGCACCTCGCGCAGCGCCCGCCGCAGCAGCGCCAGCCCTTCGTCCATCTCGGCCGCGCTGATGTTCAGTGCCGGCATCAGCCGAATGAGGTGAGGGCGCGGCGCGTTCAGCAGCAGGCCGACGGGTTCGAGCGCCTGGGCCGCGGCGACGACATCCGCCGCCACGTCCGTGCGCAGCACCAGCGCCCGCAGCAGCCCGAGACCACGTTCGCCCGGCAGGTCGAACTCCCGCGCGATGGCCTGCAGGCCCGCTGACAGCTGCTCGGCGCGCGCCCGCACGCCGGCCAGGAACCCGGCGCTGCAGACCTCGTTCACGACGGCCAGCCCGACGGCGGCCATCAGCGGGTTGCCGGCGAAGGTGCCGCCCTGGTCGCCGGGCTCGAAGCAGTTGAATTCCTCCTTGCACAGCAGCGCCGCCAGCGGCACGCCGCCGCCCAGGCCCTTGGCCAGCGTCATCACGTCCGGCTCGATGCCGAAGTGCTCGTAGGCGAAGGCCTCGCCGCAGCGGCCGACGCCCGTCTGCACTTCGTCGGCGATCAGCAGCACGCCGCGTTCGGCCGTCAGCGCGCGCAGCTCGCGCACGAAGCCCGGGTCGGCGACGACGACGCCGGCCTCGCCCTGTACAAGCTCGATCATCACGGCCACGGTGCGCGGCGTGATGGCGCGTTCCACCGACGCGATGTCATTCAGCCGCGCCTTCGCAAAACCCGTCGGCATGGGCGGGTAGATGTCACTCCAGCCCGGCTTGCCCGAGGCGCTCATCATGGCCAGCGTGCGGCCGTGGAAGGCCTGCTCGAAACCGATGATCTCGCGCGCGCCGCCGCGCTGGCGGCTGCCCCAGCGCCGCGCCAGCTTCACGGCGCCCTCGTTGGCCTCGGCACCCGAGCTGGCCAGGAAGACGCGGTCGAAGCAGCTCAGTTCCACCAGCCTCGCGGCGAGGTCCAGCAGCGGGCGGTTGTAGTAGGCCGGACTGGGGTTGACCAGCCGCTGCGACTGCTCCATCAGTGCGCGCGTGATCAAAGCCGGGCTGTGGCCAAGGCAGTTGACGGCCCAGCCCTGCATGAGGTCCAGGTGGCGCTTGCCGCCCTCGTCCACGAGCCAGGCGCCGTGGCCTTCGGCAAAGACCGTCTCCGGCCTGCGGATGATGGTGATGAGGTCGTGTCCGGGGTCTCTCATGGCATTCCTTGGTTGGCTATGGGCGGAAGTTTGTGGCGGGCCGACAATGGCTGCCATGACGCAGTTCCCACCTTTTATGCCATGACCTGCCGCATCGCCTTCGTGCTCTTCCCCGGCTTCCAGCAGTTCGACCTGGCCGGGCCGATGGCGGTGTTCGAGCTCGCGCGCCTGGCGCTGCCCGGCAGCTACGAATGGCGGTTGGTGGCCAGCCAGCCGCCTGCCGTGCGCAGTTCGGCCGGCGTGGCCTGGCCGGTGCAGGGGCTGCCGCGGACCTTGAGCGACCTGGACCTCGTCATGGTCATCGGCGGCGACGGCGTCGATGCCGCCTGCGGCGATGCGCGCCTGATGGGCTGGCTGAAGCGGGCCGGCCGCTCGGGCGCGCGCATCGCCAGCATCTGCAGCGGCAGCCTGGTGCTGGCGGCGGCCGGCCTGCTGGACGAGCGCACGGCGACGACGCACTGGTCGCGCGGCCGGCAGTTCGCGACCGACTTTCCCGCCGTGCGCCTGCAGCCCGACCGCATCTACGTTCGCGAGCCGCGCGCCGGGCAGCGGCCCGAGGTCTGGACCAGCGCCGGCATGACGGCTGGCATCGACCTGTGCCTGGCGCTGCTGGCCCATGACCATGGCGAGGACGTCGCCCGCGAGGCCGCGCGCCAGCTGGTCGTGGAGCGACGCCGGCCCGGCGGGCAGTCGCAGTTCTCGCCGCTGCTGGACCTGCAACGCCCGGATGGCCGCTTCGCCGCGCTGCTGGACGAGGTGAGGCGCGACCTGCAGCGTGACCACCGCGTCGAGGAACTGGCGGCGCGGGCTTGCATGAGCCCGCGGCATTTCGCGCGTTGCTTCCGCGCCGAGACGGGCGCGACGCCGGCCGAGGTGGTGGAGAAGCTGCGCGTGGAGGCGGCGCGGGCGGCGCTGGAGGGCGGGGCCGCGTCGGTGCTGCGCGTGTCGCAGGACTGCGGCTTCGGCAACACGGAGCGCATGCGCCGCGCCTTCCTGCGGCTGCTGGGGCGGCCGCCGGCGGCATTCCTGCGGGCGGCGGCCGGGCGGCGTGAAATTTCACCCGGCGCGCGGTGATCCCTGGCGGCGCGGTCTTGCGTCAGTACGGGCAGGCGAGCCATTCCGGCGAGCCAGCCCCGACCTCAAGGAGACCGTCATGGCCACACTGACCACCCCCACCCTGACCCTCGGCGCCGTCAACGGCACGAAGCGCGACGTGACCGTCGCCGGCACGATGAACTTCGACGCCAGCGACGTCGGCCGCACCTACCGGCTTCAGATCGAGCTCTATGGCGAAGACCTCAGCGGCGACAACCTGCCTTCGGGCGACAGCGGTGCCGACGACCTCATCAGCACCTACACTTGGCTGGCCGGCGGCCTGCTGCTGCGGCCTTACAAGGCCGTCACGGTGCTGGCGGCCGGCAGCGTCAGCTATTCCGAGAAGCGTGCCATCGACACGAGCAAGCTCGATGAAGACCCGGGCACGCAGATCGTCGGCTGGGCCGACATCAACACGCCCATCATCATGCCGCGCTCCGACGAGGTCTATGCCCAGGTCACGCTGGGCGCGGCACCGACGAGCAAGCGCTCGGCGACCAAGCAGGCCGGCCTCGGCGTCTAGACGAAGCCCAGCGCGCCCAGCACGCCGCCGCCGAGCACCATCCAGACGAGGCCCAGCCTCGTCTTCAATGTGAGCAGCACGGTGACGGCGATCAGCGCGAGCGTGCCCCAGCGGTGGTCGCTGGTGCGCAGAAAGGGCAGGGCGAGCAGCCAGCCGGTGGCGATGATGAGCCCCAGCGTCAGCGGCATCAGGCCGGCCGAGAAGGCCCTCAGCGCGAGGTGCTCGCGGTTGGCGCGGGCCCAGCGCGTGGCCGTCAGCGTCAGCAGCGTGGACGGCAGCATGATGCCGCCCATCGCCACCACCGCGCCGAGCAGGCCGGCGACGTTCCAGCCCAGCACGGCGACGAACAGGATGTTGGGCCCGGGGGCGGCCTGGGCCAGCGCGATGGACGTCGTGAACTCGGTTTCGCTGAGCCAGCCGGTCTGCTCGACGAGGTAGCGGTGCATCTCCGGCACCGTCGTGATCGCGCCGCCGATGGACATCGGCGACAGCACGAGGAAGTGCAGGAAGAGGCCGAGGTAGAGGCCCAGGTCGTGCGACCCGCTCACTTCAGCCTCCACCACGCCAGCGCCATGCCGCCACCGCCCAGGATGGCCAGCACCGTGATCAGCGGCCAGCGCAGCAGCCCGATGAGCACGAAGGCCGCCAGCGCGAAGCCCAGGGCCTGCCAGCGGCCCAGCGGGCTCTTGTAGAGCGCCGGCAGCAGCTTGATGCCCGTGGCGAGCACGAGGCCGGCGGCGACGGCGCCCATGCCGCGCAGCGCGTCGGCAGCCACGGGGTAGTTGCGCAGTTCGCCATAGACCATGGCCAGCAGCAGCACGATGACGGCCGGCAGCGACAGCATGCCGGCCAGCGCAGCCATGGCGCCGCGCGTGCCGAAGAACCGGTCGCCCACCATCAGCGACAGGTTCACCACATTGGGCCCGGGCAGCACCTGGGCGATGGCCAGCGTCTCGACGAACTCTTCCTTGCTCATCCATTCGAGCCGTTCGACGAGCTCGCGCTGCGCCACCGCCAGCACGCCGCCGAAGCCTTGCAGCGCCAGCCGCGTGAATGCGACGTAGAGCTCGGTCAGCGATTGAGGCCGGTTCACCGGAGAACTTTCAAGGCCTCGGGGTTGACGATGTTCGTCGGCTGGGACTTGATGAAGTTCAGCACGTTGTCGAAGGCCGCGTCGAAGTAGCGTTCGTAGCTGTCCTGCTCCACGTAGCCGATGTGAGGCGTGCAGACGGCGTTCTCCAGCCGCAGCAGCGGGTGGCCCTGCAGGATGGGCTCGCTCTCGAAGACGTCGATGGCGGCCATGCCCGGCCGGCCGCGGTTCAACGCCGAGACCAGCGCGCCCTCGACCACCAGTTCAGCCCGCGACGTGTTGACGAACAGCGCCGTCGGCTTCATGCGCGCCAGGTCCTCGGGCGTCACGATGCCGCGCGTCGCATCGCACAGCCGCAGGTGCACGGACAGCACGTCGGACTCGGCGAACACCGTCTCGCGGTTGGCGGCTGCGTGGTAGCCGTCGGCCTCGGCGCGCAGCCGCGAGGCCTCGCTGCCCCAGACCAGCACATTCATGCCGAAGGCGCGGCCGTAGCCGGCGACGAGCTGGCCGATCTTGCCGTAGCCCCAGATGCCCAGCGTCTTGCCCTTGAGCACCATGCCGACGCCGAAGTTGGCCGGCATGGACGCCGCCTTCAGCCCGGCCTGCTGCCAGGCGCCGTGCTTGAGGTTGCCGATGTACTGCGGCAGCCGGCGCATGGAGGCCATGATGAGGGCCCAGGTCAGCTCGGCCGGTGCGGTCGGGTTGCCGCCGCCCTCGGCCACCGCGATGCCCAGCCGCGTGCAGGCATCCACGTCGATGTGGCTGCCGACACGGCCGGTCTGCGAGATCAGCTTGAGCTTGGGCAGCTTCTCGAGCAGCTGGCGCGGGAAGGCGGTGCGCTCGCGGATCAGCACCAGCACCTCGGCATCGCGCAGCCGCACGGACAGCTGGCCGATGCCCTTGACCGTGTTGGTGAAGACCTTGGCGTTGAGGGGTTCCAGCTTGGCCGCGCAGCGCAGCTTGCGCACGGCGTCCTGGTAGTCGTCGAGGATGATGACGTTCATGGGGGCATCATGTTTTGGGGCATTGTGCCCCGGGCTCTGCAGGGCTCCGGCCTGCATGGCTACGATCGCTTCCCCGATCAGGAGACCGACCCGATGACCACCCTTTCGATGCACGCCGCGAGCGCGCCCGCCTTCGCCAAGATGCTGGGCAACATGCTGAACTGGCTGGAGGCCGCCAAGGCCCATGCCGAGGCCCGCAAGTTCCCGGCCGACAACTACCTCACGCTGCGCCTGGCGCCCGACATGCTGCCGTTCACGAAGCAGATCCAGATCGCCAGCGACGCCGCCAAGGGCTGCGTGGCCCGGCTGGCCGGCCAGCCCGTGCCCAGCTACGAGGACAACGAAGCGACGCTCGAAGAACTGGCCGAGCGCATCCGCAAGACGCGCGACTTCGTGCTGTCGGTGCCGGCCGAGGCCTTCGAGGGCAGCGAAACCCGCGAGATCACCATCCCGCGCCGCAGTGGCGACCCGCTGAAGTTCGACGGCAGCAGCTATCTGAGACATTTCGCACTGCCGAACTTCTATTTCCACGCGACGACGACCTACGCGCTGCTGCGCCATGCCGGCGTGCCGCTGGGTAAAGGTGATTACCTGGGCGGGTAACCCCCTGGTTTGAAGTCACAGGGGTGGGAAATGCTGCGCATTCCGCAGCCTATTCCCCGCGCCTCTTGAGCGGCCAGGCCTCGAAAATCGGCCGACGATCCGCTCAAGCCGCCCGCCCCGCATGGACATGTCGACGCCTCCCACCGCCCAGCCCCAAGGTCTCGCCCTCGTCGAGCAATGGCTGGCGTCGGCCCGCAGCGGGCAATGGCCGCTGCCCGAGCTGATGGCGGCGGCGTCCAAGCTGCAGCAGGCGGGCGCGGCCGACGCGGCCGTGATGCTCTACCAGAACTGGGTGGCCTCGACGCCGTCGCCGCTGCGCTACGTCGCCTGCTTCAACTGGGGCGCCATCCTGGGCGAAAAGCGCCAGCACGCCGAGGCCGAGGCCGTCTACCGCATGGCGCTGGCCGTCGCACCCAGGTTCGACCAGGCGCGCCTGAACCTCGGCCACCAGCTGGAACACCAGGGCCGCGAGGAAGAAGCGCTGGCCGAATGGCGCACCGTGTACGACAACGAACACCCCGAGAGCCTGGGCGCCGAGCCGTTGGCGCTGCGCCTGCACGGCTTCAACAACGCCGCGCGGCTGCTGGAGCAGCTCAAGCGCTACGACGAGTCCGAGGCGCTGATGCGCCGCTCGCTGGAGCTGGACCCGCGCCAGAGCGACGTCGCCCAGCACTACGTGCACATCCGCCAGAAGCAGTGCGCCTGGCCGGTCTACCAGACGGTGGGCGAGGTCACGCACAACCACCTGCTGATGAGCACCTCGCTGCTCGGCATGCTCGACGAGAGCGACGACCCGGCGCTGCAGCTGCTGACCTCGCAGCGCTTCGTCTACGAGAAGGTCGCCAAAGTCACCGAGCCGCCGCTGCACAGGGGCCGCAAGCGCGAGGGCAAGATCAAGGTCGGTTACCTGTCCGGCGACCTGCACATGCACGCCGTGGGCCTGCTGACCGCCGAGCTCTACGAGCTGCACGACAAGAGCAAGTTCGAGGTCCATGCCTTCAGCTGGAGCCGTGAGGACGGCACGCCGCTGCGCGCCCGCATCAAGGCGGCGATGGACAGCTATACGCCGCTGCACACCCTCAGCGACCGCCAGGCCGCCGAGGCCATCGCCAATGCCGGCATCGACGTGCTGGTGGACCTGCAGGGCCTGACCAGCGGCGCGCGGCCGGGCATCCTGGGTTACCGGGGCGCGCCCATCCAGGTCAGCTATCTCGGCCTGCCGGCGACGTCGGCGCTGCCGGGCGTGGACTGGATCCTGGCCGACCGCTTCGTCATGCCGCCGGAGTCGCTGCCCTACTACACGGAAAAGCCGATCTACCTGCCGCACTGCTACCAGGTCAGCGACCGCCAGCGCGTGGCCAACAAGCCGCCGACGCGCACCGAGGCCGGCCTGCCGGAGGACGGCTTCGTGTTCTGCGCCTTCAACAACAACCACAAGATGAGCGAGCCGGTCTGGCGCTGCTGGATGCGCGTGCTGCGCCAGGTGCCGGGCAGCGTGCTGTGGCTGCTGGCCGACAACCCCTTCGCCCAGGCCAACCTGACCCGCGTGGCGGTGGAGGAGGGCATCGCGCCCGAGCGCCTCGTCTTCGCGCCGCGGGCGCTGCCGGCCGACTACCTGGCCCGCTTCCAGCTGGCCGACCTCTTCCTCGACACCTTCCCCTACAACGCCGGCACGACGGCCAGCGACTGCCTTTGGATGGGCACGCCCATCCTGACGCGCTCGGGCAAGACCTATATCTCCCGCATGGCCGGCAGCCTGTTGACGGCCGTGGGCCTGCCCGACCTCGTCACGACGACGATCGATGAGTACGAGCAACGCGCGGTGCAGATCGGCAACCAGCCGGCGCGTGCGGCGTCTTACAAGCGTTACCTCGCCGAACATGGCCGCACGTCGCCGCTGTTTGACATCCCGACGCTAGTGCGCGATATAGAGCGGGAGTTCGAGCGCCTGGCCCTGGAAGCCCGCGCGAAAGCCTAAATGCCGCGCCAGCACGATCCCTTCTTCGACGGCCAGCCGCAGGCGCCGGGCCTGCGCCTGGCCGCCAACGGCGAGCCGCCGGCGCCGCCGGACCCGCTGCAGGGCCTGGCCGACCAGCCGGCTGGCGACCCGCTGCTGCAGGCGCTGTCCTGGCTGACGCGCCACCACGGCAAGCCGCGCTCGCCCGAATCGCTGCGCGCCGGCGCGCCGGTGGACGGGCCGCTCGCGCCCGACGGCGCCATCCGCGTCATGCGCGAGGCGGGCTACAACGCCGGCCTGCTGCGCAAGTCCATCGACGACATCAACAGCCTGCTGCTGCCTGCCGTGCTGCTGCTGAACGGCGGCGACGCCTGCGTGCTGGTGCGCCGGCTGGACGATCCGTCTACCGTCGCCGCCGGTGCCTGCCGCTACGAGGTCGTCTTCCCCGGCCCCGAGGCCGCCGCCGTGCCGGCTACGACGGCCGAGCTGGAGCCGGAGTACAGCGGCTTCATGCTGGCCGTGTCGCCGCAGGAGGTGTCGCAGGGCGCCCGCGCCGACTCGCCGCTGCTGAAGATGGGCGACAAGGGCCTGTCCTCGCACTGGCTGTGGGGCACGCTGAAGCGCTTCACGCCCTACTACCGCGCGTCCATGATCGCGGCGCTGCTGTCCAACGTGATGATGCTGGTGTCCGGCCTCGTCACGTCGGTCATCTACGACAAGGTCATCCCGCACCAGGCCATGGTCACGCTGTGGACGCTGGCCATCGGTGCCGGCGTGGCACTGCTGTTCGACCTGTTCGCCAAGCAGCTGCGCGCCCACCTCATCGACCTGGCCGGCCGCAAGACCGACCTCGTCATCGGCGCCAAGCTCTACCGCCAGACGCTGGGCGTGCGCATGGAGCACAAGCCCGCGTCGGCCGGCCACTACGCCCACTGCCTGGCGCAGGTGGAGATGGTGCGCGAGTTCTTCACCGGCGCCACGCTGTCGGCGCTGTCGGACCTGCCCTTCCTCGTCATCTTCATCGGCATGACCTTCGTCATCGGCGGCCCGCTGGGCTGGGTGCTGGTGCTGGCCATTCCCCTCATCCTCGGCATGACCTGGGCCATGCAGGGCGCGATGCGCCGGGCGATGCGCGCCAATATGCAGGAGACCGCCGACCTGCACGGCACGCTGGTCGAGTCGCTCGAAGGCCTGGAAGACCTGAAGACGTCCGGCGCCGAAGGCCGCTTCCTGCGCCGCTACGAGCAGACGACGGCCATCGTCGCCGACACCGCGCTGACCTCGCGCGCGCTGACCGCCTGGAGCATGAACCTCTCCGCCACGATGCAGCAGGCCATCAACCTGGTGTTGCTCGTGTGGGGCGTCTACCTGATCCACGACGGTCAGATCACGGCCGGTGCGCTGATTGGCTCCATCATGTTCGCCGGCCGCGCCACGCAGCCGCTCGGCAGCCTCGTCAGTCTGGCGACGCGCTACCAGGGCGCGCGGGCGGCCATGCTGTCGCTGAACCAGATGATGAATGCGCCGGTCGAGCGCGACAGCACGCGCAACTACGTGCCGCTGGGCACCATGACCGGCAAGGTCGGCCTGCACGACGTCGGCTTCTCCTACCCGGCCGGCGCCACGTCGCACGGCCAGATGACCGGCGAGGCCGCCTCGCCGAAGGTGCTGCGCGGCGCGACGATGCGTCTCGAAGCCGGCGAGCGCGTCGCCATCCTGGGCCGCATCGGCAGCGGCAAGTCCACCATCCTGCGACTGCTGGGCGGGCTCTACCAGCCGACCGAGGGCATGGTGGAGGTCGACGGCATCGACCTGCGCCAGGTCGACCCGGCCGAGTTCCGCGCCCGCGTCGGCTTCGTGTCGCAGGAGCCGCGCCTCTTCCTCGGCACGCTGCGCGACAACGTGCTGATGGGCCGCGCCCACCTGGACGCCTCCCGCCTCGTCGAGGTCGCCAAGCTGACGGGCCTGGACCGCGTCGTCTCGTCCCACCCGATGGGCTGGGACCTGCCGGTCGGCGAGATGGGCCAGCTGCTGTCCGGCGGCCAGCGCCAGCTCGTGGCCCTGGCCCGCGCCCTCGTCACCAAGCCGCAGATCCTGTTGATGGACGAGCCCACCAGTTCGATGGATGCGCAGAGCGAGATGGCCTTCCTGCGCCAGCTGCGTGATGCGGCGGGCACGGCCACGCTGGTCGTCGTCACGCACCGCCCGGCCGTGCTGGAGCTGGTGCAGCGCATCGTCGTCGTCGACGCCGGCCGCATCGTCATGGACGGTCCGCGCGACCAGGTGCTGGCGGCGCTGTCCGGTGTGCGGCCGGCCGCGCCGAGCGGCTCGGCAGGCGAAGGCGTCCATATGCATCCCTCGGCCCAACCTGTGCAACGTTCAGCCTCCGTATGAGTGCGCTGACGAAAGAGGAAGGCCTGTTCGTCAGCGCCATCCATGCCGCGCAGATCGACGAACCCATGCCGCGCGCCACCTGGGCGCTCTACCTGCTGTGCGTCGTCATTGCCGTGGCCATCGGCTGGTCGGCCTGGGCGCGCGTGGACGAGATCACGCGCAGCGATGGCCGCATCGTGCCGGACGGCCGCGAGCAGGTCATCGCCAGCCTGGACGCCGGCATCCTGCGCGAGCTGAAGGTGCGCGAGGGCCAGGAGGTGCAGGTCGGCGAGGAGCTGGCCTACCTGGACCCCACGCGCGTGGAGGCCCAGCAGGCCGAGAGCCAGGTCAAGCTGCAGGCGCTGAAGGCGGCGGCCGCGCGGCTGAAGTCCGAGGCCAACGGCCTGGGCAGCATCCAGTGGCCGTCCGGCGTGGACCCCAAGAGCCGCACGGCACTGGCCGAGGCCGAGTCCTTCGAGGCGCGCCGCCGCCTGCTGGACGAGGCAGTCGCGGCCATCAACCGCAGCCTCGGCATGATCTCCAAGGAACTCAAGCTGGCGCAGGACATGTCGCGCAGCGGCCTGATGAGCGACGTCGAAGTGATGCGGCTGAACCGCCAGGTCAACGAGATGCAGCAGCAGCGCACCGAGCGCCAGGCGCGCTACCGCCAGGAGGCCAGCCAGGAACTGGTGCGCGTGCAGAGCGAGATGGCCCAGCTCGACGAGCAGATGGTGGTGCGCCAGGACGCGCTGACGCGCACGGTGCTGAAGTCGCCGGTGCACGGGGTCGTCAAGGCCGTGAAGATCAGCACCACCGGCGGCGTCGTCGGCAGTGGTGCGCCGATTTTGGAGATCGCCCCCATCGGGCCCAAGGTGCTGGTGGAGGCCAAGATCAAGCCCAAGGACATCGGCTTCATCCGCCTCGGCCAGACGGCCGAGGTCAAGCTGGCCGGCTACGACTTCAACACCTATGGCGGCCTGGAAGGCAAGGTCAGCTACATCAGCCCCGACGCCGTCACCGAGGGTGACAAGAACGGCGAGGGCCATTACCGCGTCATCGTCACCGCCGAGCGCAACAACCTCAAGTACAAGGGCGAGAAGCTGCCGGTCATCCCGGGCATGACGTCGCAGGTCGAGATCAAGACCGGCGAGCGCTCGGTGCTCAGCTATCTGCTGCGGCCGATGATGAAGTCACAAGAAGCCCTTCGGGAAAGATAAAGCGCCCGGCGCGGCCCGCTTTTCCGGGCTTTGGCAGAGGAGGTCGGATGGTCTAGTGAGGGGGCCATGCTGTACCCCATCCGCCTTCTCCTCGCCCTCGGCTTCGCCACCTTCGGCTCCTTCGCTGCCGCGCAGTCGCGCCCGGCCAAGACCGCGGCGCCGCCGCCCGCGCCTGCCGCCGAGGCGCCTGTTGCCCAAGGCCGCTGCAACGAGGAAGACGCCGGCCTGTCCCGCCTGGGCCGCGACATGACGGCGCTGGAGGTCAACGACAGCGACCCCCGCGCTGCGCTGCAGTCGCTGATCGGCACGGCGCTGTCGCGCAGCAAGTCGCTCGGCGCCGTGCGCCTGCTGGCCGAGGCGGCCCGCTCCGACGTCGAGGAAACGCGCGCGCTGGGCCTGCCGACGGCTGCTCTGACCATCGGCACGACCGGCATCCACCAGACCGCCAACGGCACGAACATCGCCCGCGGCGGCCAGGCCACGGCGACGCTGAGCGCCGGCATGCCGGTGTGGGACTTCGGCCGCGTCGCCAAGCTGACCGAATGGCGCAAGGAGCTTGCCGAGGTGGCCTCGCAGGGCCAGCGCAGCGCCGAGGAACAACTGGCTCTCAACACCGTCACGTTGGCGCTGGACCGCAGCCGCTATGTGCTGCAGGGCCAGGTCTACACGCAGTACGTGCGCAAGATGGCCTGCCTGGTCGACGCGCTGGAGATCATCACCAAGGCCGACCGCGGCCGCGCCAGCGAACTGGTGCAGGCGCAGAAGAGCCTGCAGCAGGCCGACCTGTCGCTGGAGCAGACCATGTCGGCGCTGCGCCAGACCGAGGTGCGCATGAAGCGCCTCGTCGGCGAGCCGCTGCCGCCCAGCATCGGCATGACGGCGGCGCTGTCCGTGCTGCCCGACCTGCAGCAGATGCAGTCCGACATCCTGCTCGGCGCCGACGTGGCCCAGGCCGAGGCCCAGGCGCGTTCGCAGCGCAACCTCGCGGAGTCCGTCATCGCCGGCCAGAAGCCCACCGTCAACCTGACCGGCAGCGCGAGCGCGCTGTTCCGTACGGGCGGTGGCATCGCGGGCGAGAGCAGCCGCTCCACCGACATCGGCGCCGGCGTGTCCGTCACCATCCCCATCCTGCAGCCCGGCGCCCAGGCCCAGGCCAATGCCGCCGTGCAGCGCTACCGCGCCACCGTGCTGCAGCGCGATGAGGCCATCGAGGCCAAGCGCTACCGCCTGCTGGAGATGCACGAGATCGGCACCTCCACGCTGGACCGCGCGCGCCGCATCGTCGAGATCCTGCGCAACAGCGACCGTGTGCGCGCGTCCACGCTGCAGCAGTGGCAGCAGCTCGGCCGCCGCTCGCTGTTCGACGTGATGGCTGCCGAGGGCGACTACTATTCCATGCGTGTGGCCCACGTGAATGCGATGTTCGACGCGCAGCAGATCGTGGCCCTGATCTGGAGCATGGGGCGAGGTGTTGCAGCGCCGTTGCGCTGACACCCTGAAGCCCGGTTCCCTTGCCCCGCCAGCACCCATCGAACCTGCCAGCATGAGCGCTCTTCTCGTTGTGTCCCACAGTGCCGGCAACGGCGGCGCCGAGACGGCGCTGCAGCGCCTGCTGATGTTCCTGCGCGCGCTGGGCCACACGCCCGTCGTGCTGCTGCCCAGCCGCGAGGGCGGCCTGGTGGACTGGTGCAAGCGGAACAGGTTCGAGGGCCTGGTGCTGGACATGCAGCACGCGCTGCCAGACGCGACGACCGCCTTCCTGCAGGTGTCGATGCAGGGCATCGAGGGCATCACCGAGCAGCTGCGCCCACGCGGCTTTGCGGCGGTGATCACGAACACGACGGCCGTCTTCCAGGGCTCGCGCATGGCCGAGCTGCTCGGCGTGCCCCACATCAGCTGGATCCACGAGCTCATTGACGACGGCTCCGAGGTGCGCTGCACGGGCATTCCGCCGGCGGAATATCTGCGCGTCGTGGGCGCCGGCGCCGACCATCTGCTGTGCTGCTCGCAGGCCGTGCAGCAGCAGCTGCGGGACTGCGGCGTCGAGACGCCGAGCAGCGTGCTCTACCCGCAGGTGGACGAGGATGTGGCGCCGGCCGCGGCGGGCCGCCATGGCCGCATCGAACTGCTGGCCATCGGCGTGCAGAGCGTCCGCAAGAACCCGGCCTTTGCGTTGACGGTGCTGCAGGCCCTGAGGCTGCGCGGGCGGGATGCGGTGCTGCATCTCGTCGGCGCCAACCAGACGCAGTCGCCGCGCGTGAAGGCCGCCATCGAGCGGCGCGGGCTGGCCGCCGCGGTGCACAGGCATGGCGAGGTCGGCGACCCCTACGCGCTGGCCGACGGCTGCGTCATCAACCTCGTCGGCGCGACCCATGAGCCCTTCGGCCTGACCATCACCGAAGCGCTGGCGCGGGGCGTCCCGGTCGTCGCCAGCCGCAGCGGCGGGCCGCAGGAGCTGCTGGCCGACGCGGACCTGTTCGACGTGGGCGATGTGGACGCCTGCGTCAGGCGCATCGAGGCCGTTGCCGACGACTACGCCGCGGCCCGCGGCCGTGCGCTGCAGCGCTACGCCGAGATCCGGCCGTCCTTTGCCGCGGAGCTGCAGCAGCGCATCGTGGCCGAGGCCCTCGAATCCGCCCAGGCGCGCCACCGCACCGCGCCGCGTCAGCCGGTGGCCTATATGGGCCCGCGCGTGCAGGCCGCTATCGGCCTGGCGGCGCTGCCGCATCAGCTGCTGCTGGACAACATCGCGCAGGAATCCGGCCTGACGCGCGCCGACATCGAGCAGCGCGTGCAGCAGGAAAAGGCCGAGACAGGCCGCGCTGTGCTGGAGGACTGCCGCCGCTACGACGTGGTGCCGTTCTCGCCCAGCCCGCAGATGGACAGGCTCTACCGCGAGGGTGTCGGCTTCGCGATCGAGCTGGCCGCCAGCTATGGCGACGACGGCCGCATGCTGATGGCCGGCTTCATCATCAGCCGCATGCTCTACGAGGCGAAGACCCGCCCGCTGCGCGTGCTGGCCCTGGGTGACGGCATCGGCATCGACAGCCTGCGCCTGGCCAGCATGGGCTTCGACGTCGACTACATCGACTTCGACGGCTCGCTGACCTCGCGCATCGCGCGGCGCAATTTCCAGAGCTTCGCCGCTGCGGCGCCGGCCGGTGCCGGCCGCGTCAGCGTGATTGGCGACGCCAGCACGCAGCCGCCCTACGACGTGGTCGTCTGCCTGGAGGTCATCGAGCATGTCAGCGACCCGCATGGCTTCATGGCCATGCTGTCGGACCGCCTCGCGCCCGGAGGCCTGCTGTTCATCTCGGAATGCTTCGACGGCGTGCGCAACCACTGGCCGACGCATCTGCAGTCCAACGAAGACTACGCCGCGCTGCTGCCGATGATGGCCGCCGATGCCGGCCTGGTGCTGGACGACTACATGAACCTGCCCTTCGGCAAGCCCTATGTGCTGCGCAAGGCCGCACCGGGCGAGCCGCCGCGACTCGCGCAGCGGCTGCGTGACGAGAAGGAGCTGCTTAGAAACACTTTCGGTGCGCAATGGCGCATCGGGGCGTGATACGGTCAGCCCCCTGCGAGGGAATGACATGAACATCGGCATGGCCGGCGCCGGCCTTTCTTGCGCTGTCATCGGCCGGCTGCTGGCCGAGCAGGGGCACACCGTGCACCTCTTCGACCGGCGCGCGCATGTGGCGGGCAACTGCCACACGGAGCGCGATGCCGACAGTGGCGTGATGGTGCATGTCTACGGCCCGCACATCTTCCACACCGACGACGAGGAGGTGTGGGCCTTCGTGAACCGGTACATGCGCTTCATGCCCTATGTGAACCGCGTCAAGGCCACGACGGGCGGCGCCGTCTATTCGCTGCCCATCAACCTGCACACCATCAACCAGTTCTTCGGCAAGACCTTCCGGCCCGACGAGGCGCGGGCCTTCATCGAGGAGCAGGCCGACAAGACCATCACCGAGCCGCGCAGCTTCGAGGAACAGGCGCTGCGTTTCATCGGGCGCCGGCTCTACGAGGCCTTCTTCCGCGGCTACACGCTCAAGCAGTGGGAGGTCGACCCGACGCGCCTGCCGGCGTCCATCCTGAAGCGGCTGCCGGTGCGCTTCAACTACGACGACAACTACTTCGCCCACAAGTTCCAGGGCATGCCGGAGCACGGCTACACGAAGATGGTCGAGAACATCCTGGACCATCCCAACATCCGCATCACGCTGAACGCGGAGCTGGCGCCGGCCGACGTGGCCAAGTTCGATCACGTGTTCTGGTCCGGCCCGATGGACGGCTTCTTCGGCTACGACCTGGGCCGCTTGTCCTACCGCACGCTGGACTTCGAGAAGATCACCGGCGACGGCGATTACCAAGGCTGCGCGGTGATGAACTACACCGAGGAGCAGGTGCCCCACACGCGCATCACCGAGCACAAGCATTTCTCGCCCTGGGAAAAGCATGAGCGCACGGTCTGCTACCGCGAGTTCAGCCGCAGCTGCGGGCCGGATGACGTCCCCTACTACCCGGTTCACCTGACCGACGGCGAGGAGCTGATCCAGGCCTACCGCGCGCGCGCCCAGGCCCAGCCCAAGGTGACCTTCGTCGGCCGCCTGGGCACCTATCGCTACATGGACATGGACGTGACCATCCGCGAGGCGCTGAACGCGGCGCGGCAGTTCCTGTCAGCGTCCTAGGTCAAGCGATCGAGCCGGCCACGCCGGCCACCTCGCGCTCGAACACCATGCGCTCGCGGGCCACGGCCAGCCGGGCCTCGTGGCACAGCGCCAGGTAGAAGGGGTAGCGCTCCATCACTTCCTTCGCGGCGGTGAAGACCTGGTTGACCTCGTCCGGTGCGAAATAGAACTCCTCGGGCAGCAGGTAGTCGCGCGCGGCGCCGACGTCCATGACGAACACGCAGCACTGGCGGATCAACGCCTCGCGCGCCAGGCGGTCCTTGCCCGGGAAGTTGCCGAGGTCGATGAAGATCTTGCTGCGCCCCAGCGCCTCGTAGACCTGCTCGCGCGACATGCCCTGGATCTGGTGGACCCTGGCGCCGGTCTCGCGCTCCAGCCGTGCGGCGATGACGCCGACGTCGAACAGCACCTTGTGGTTGGCGTTGATGGCGATGTCGGTCTTCTCGAAGATCTCGGTGTCCGTGTTGCCCGGCGTGTAGTCGGACAGCGGCAGCATGCGTTTGCAGCCCAAAGCCGTGATGAAGGCCTTGGCGTATGACGACTGGTAGGCATGCAGCACGCGGTTGAACCGCATGATGTTGAGGTTGAGCCCCTTGATCGACATATAGCCCAGCGCGTTGTCCACGCTGAGCCACCACACCACGGACTGGCAATGCTGGAAGAAGGGCAGCCAGTCCACATAGGTCTCGGGGAAGACGATGCAGGTGTCCCGGTTCAGCACGATCTGCTCGGCCAGGCGGGTCTGGTATTTGTCGTAGTCCGGCACCGTGTTGGGCCGCGGCGTCAGTGCCAGCCCGGTGTTGGGCAGCAGACCGTTGTTCTGGAAGAGATCCTGCAGCACATGCCGGTCGCTGGGGATGACATACCAGATGCGCGCGTCGTGGCCCTGGCGGATCAATGCGTCCGACAGCTGGTGCAGCGCCTCGGGGCCGCCGGTCTTCGCGGTGTGGGGAATGAGGATGATGATTTGCTTCATGCGCGTGCTTCCAATGAGGAGGCGTTAGCCGTCAGGAGCCCTGCGTGAAGCGCTGGCGCAGTGCGCCGAACGCCTTCAGGTAGCAGGGAAAGCCGAGGTCGCGATGGGCGCGCTTGAGGGCGTCGCTCATGATGGCCAGTTCGGGGTGTTCGCGAAAACGCGTCGCCGACCAGCCCATGCGAAAAGGGTTGGCCGCGTGCGTGCGCCAGGGCTGCAGCGTCAGCAGCAGCGACGCGAGGCGCTCCTGCACGAAGACCTTGCGCTGGGCCGCGCCGGGGTAGGTGGTGCCCTGGGTCAGCGGGCCGCGGACGGCCTCGGGGCCGTGCTCGCAGGCGTCGAACAGCGCATCCTGCCAGCGCAGCCATTCGCGCCAGAAGGCGGGCCTGGCGGCGAAGTAGTTGGAGAACACCGTCGTGCGCGTGTCCATGACGAGGCTGCGCAGCGGTGGCACGGCCAGGCCCGCATGCGCCAGCCAGCCTTCGACGGCGGCGATGAAGCCGGGGTCGAAGGTCTCGCCCTGCTCGAACACGTTCAGGAAGAAGGCGCCCATGTCGGGCTGCGGCGAAAACAGCACGACGTCGACATCGCCCGCGGCCTGGATCTCGGCGACGGCCGCCGCGTGGCTCAGGCCCGTCTTGGCGCCGAACTTGGGGCTGAAGAAGCCGTAGAAGGCGTTCTCGTCCAGCGCGCCGGCCTGCGCGTGCAGGTGGCGGCGGATGGGGAAGAGCTCGTACCAGTCCGAGCGCTCGTTGGCGAGATGGTCCAGCACCGCATAGCCGGGCTCGACGCGGGCCAGCACCTCGGGGCTGTAGGCGATCTGGTGCAGGTGGACGGCGGTCATTTGCCAGCACCTCCAAGCACGCGCTGGCGGACGATGCCGAAGGCGTTGACGAACTCCTGCCAGGGCTGCTGCCGCAGCGCATGCTTGAGCGCGTCGCTGACGATGGCGTCGGTCGGGTCGGCGCGCAGCGCCTCGGTGGGCCAGCGGCCGTGCAGATAGGGATCGACGGCACCGCTGCGCCAGCGTGGCTGCATCACCAGCAGCAGCGAGGCCAGGCGCTCCTGCAGGAAGACCTTGAGCTGGGCCTGCTGCAGATAGGCGGTGTTGGCGGTCAGCTCCACCTGCAGCGGCGTGGACGGGCCTTCACAGACATTCCACAGCTTGTCGGCCAGCACAAGCCACTCGCGCCAGAAGGCCGGGCGGGCGACGAAGTAGTTGCTGAACACGGTCTGGCGCACGTCCATCCACAGGCTGGCCAGCGCCGGGTCCAGGCCGACCGCGGCCAGCCAGCGCTGCGTGGCGCCCATCAGCCCGCGGTGGAAGAACTCGCCCTGCTCGAACACGTTCGTGAAGAAGGCGATTTGGTTGGGGAAGGGGCTGAGCAGCAGCACGTCCAGCTGCTCGCCCTGTTGAGCGAGGCGCGCGTGGATGGTGTCGGCCGTGTGGCCGGTCTTGTCGGTGAACTTGGGGCTGAAGAAGCCGTAGAAGGCGTTCTCGTCGACGGCCGGTGCCGCCGCCCAGAAGCGCCGGATGGGATCGAACTCGAACCAATCCGGCCGCAGGTTGGCGCGGTTGTCCAGCGGCTGGAATCCGGGCATCAGGTTCGTGAACGTCGCCTCGGTGTAGGCAACCTGGTAGAGATGAGCGGTCATGCCGTAGCGAGTGGTTGCAGCACGCCGGTACCGGGGATGTCCAGCAACGCCATCTCGGCCTTGAGCCGCGGCAGCCAGGCGGCCATCGAGTCGTCGGCCTCGTCGTTGCGGTCATGGTTGCCCCACCAGCTGTCGGGCCTCACCATGGCCGCGCCGGCGTCGGCCGCGCCGGAGGTCTGCTTGACCTGCCGGAAGAACTGCAGGCTTTGCGTCACGTAGTGGTTGACGCGCAGCTTGGCATGCGTGGGCGCGTGCGGCGACACGGCACCGGGCAGCGGCCGGCCGAGTTCGTCCTGCGTGCCCCAGGGCGTGTTGAACAGGTGGGAGTTGGCGCCGGCATGGCTGTCCTGGCGGCCGCGCACGAGGCTCTTCACATGGTGGTTGGCCGGGAAGTCCAGCGGCGCGCGGCGTGTGTAGTTCTCGATGACGAGGCCGGCCGGCTCCTGCACATGGCCGGCACTGCCGAAGCAGGCCCAGTGCACGCCGATGGCCGACGTGCGCGCGTAGTCGAACTCCTGCAGGGCGGTCGGCATGTCAGGCGCGGCGACGGGGAAGAGGAATTCGTCGCCGTCGATGAAGGCGAACCAGTCGCACTCGTGGCCGAAGCTGGTCAGCGCGTGCTCGTAGGCCTTGAGCTGCACACGGTCTTCGTTGGTCTCGACGGCCATGGGCCGCACGTCGTAGCGCGTGGCCAGCCGGCGCAGCACGTCGGCGCTGTGGTCAGTGCAGTTGTGTGCGTAGACGTAGAAGGTGGAGAAACCCACGAGGTGGTGGAAAGCCACCCACTCGTGCAGCCACGGGGCCCGGTTTTTCTGGATGCTGACGATGCCTAGCTTCAACGCGCTGCCTCGCGGACGAATTGCGAGGCATCCTAGCCTGGAGAAACGGCGGATCCACCTGCGATAAGCAGGCGGATCCGCCGTCGATTCGGCTCAGCGGCGGGCGGTCGGCCCGCGCCGGGTCAGAGCCAGTTGCCGCCGTTGCTGTTGCGGCGCAGCTCGTCCTCTTCGGCCAGCTTGCGGTCCAGGGCAGCCAGGTGGGTGTCGACGTTGACGGCCGGTGCCGCCTCGGTCGCCTTGGCCAGGTCGATGTGTTCCGAACCCAGCAGCGCGCCGGCGGCGGGGGCGAGCACGTCGGTCAGCGAGACCGGTGCGGCCGCCTCCTCGGCCTTCTGCGGCTGCACGTCCTTGGCGAACCAGACGTCGGCCATGTCGTGCTTCGCACCGTCGGTCGTCGTGTAGCTGGACACCAGGCCGAGCAGGTTGCCGTGGTCGACGGTGCTGCCCTTGGCCGCATTCAGGTCCATGGACGCGATGCCCAGATCCTCCAGCGACTTCAGCTCGCCCGCGTCGGTCTTGCCGTCGTGGTTGCCGTCCACCCAGACCTTCAGCTCCTTCCAGTGGGCGTCGTTCTTGTCGAGCTTGCCGTCGTGGTTGCTGTCCTGCTCGGCCAGGGCGGCATAGCCGTCCTTGGCGTGCTTGCCGCTGGCCAGGATGGTGCCCATGCCGAACAGCTCGTTGCCGTTGTTGATGACGCCGTCGTGGTTGCGGTCCATCACCAGCAGGCCGTCGCCGCCTGCCACCCAGCCCACCTTGTTGACCTGGCCGGTGCCGAGCAGGTCGAAGTTGACGCCCTGGGCTGCCGCCAGCGTGTTGACGCCGTGGCCGTCGAGGTCCAGCGCGATCGGGGTGACCGAGAAGAAGGTGTTGAACTGGGCGTCGCTCATCGCGCCGATCGCGTCGCTCGTCAGTGCGAGCAGCTGCGGATCGGTCATCGCCACCATGTCGCGGGTCTCCAGGCCGACGATCTGGTCGGTCGTCATCGCGTGGACCTGGTCGGTCGTCAGCGCATGGGCCTGCATCGTCGTCAGCGCGGTGATCTGCGCCGAGCTCAGCGCGCCCCACTGGTCGGTCGTGATGGCCTGGATCTGCGCGCTGTTCCAGGTGGCGAAGTTCGCCGTGGTCAGCGCGCGCAGGTCGTCGGTCTCCAGCGCCGAGATCTGGCTCGTCGTGAACGCGGCGACTTCGGTCGAGGTCATCACCTTGAACTGCGCCGACGTGAAGGCGTTCAGGTCGTCCGTCGCCAGGCTCTGGATCTGGCTGGTCGTCAGGTAGATGACGCGGCCGCTCAGGCCCTGCAGCTGGTCACTCGTCAACGCGCCGAGCTGGGCCGACGTGATCGCCTGAATCGACGTGGGCGTCAGCTGGCGCAGGTCGTCCGGGTCGATGGCCGCGATCTGGTCGGTCGACAGCGACTGCACCTGCATGGTGTTGAAGACAGCCACCTGGGTGGACGTCAGCGCCATCATGTGCTCGGTCGTGAAGCCGTCGAGCTGCGCCGCCGTCAGCGACGCGATCTGGCCGGTCGACAGTGCCACGATTTCGTTCGACGTGAACACGTTGAACTGGTCGCTGCTGAAGCCGGCGAGCGCGATCGTCGTGATGGCGCGCAGGTCGGCCGTTTCCATCTGCGGCAGCGCGTCCGTTGTCAGCGCGTGGATCTGCGCCGAGTTCAGCGCGGCCCACTGGCCGGTGCTGAGGGTGACCAGGTCGGCCGTCTCCATGCCGGCGATCTGCGTCGTGGTCAGCAGCGCGACCTGGGCGGTGCTCATCTTGCCGAACTGGTCGGTCGTGAACACGTTCAGGTCGGCCGTGCCCAGGCTCTGCAGCTGGGCCGAGGTCAGCGCGTTGATCTGCGTCGACGTCAGGCCCTGCAGCTGGTCGCTGGTCAGCGCGTCGAGCTGGGCGCTGGTCAGCGCCTGCAGCACGCCGGTCGAGATGGCGCGGATATCGCCGGATTCGATGGCGGCGAGCTGGTCGGTCGACAGCGACTTCAACTGGTCGCTGTTCAGCGAAGCGATCTGTGCAGAGGACAGGGCGACCATGTCGTCGGTCTCCAGGCCGCCGAGCTGCATCGTCGTCAGCTTGGCGATCTGGCCGGTGCTGAACGAGGCCACTTCGGACGAGACCAGGGACTTGATCTGGTCGCTGGTGAAGCCGGCCAGGGCCGTCGTCGTGATGGAGCGAAGGTCAGCGGTCTCCAGGTTCGGCAACTGGTCGGTCGTCAGCGCGTTGATCTGCGCGGAGTTCAGCGCGCCCCACTGGCCGGTACTGAGGGCGGCCAGGTCGGCCGTTTCCATGCCGGCGATCTGTGCGGTCGTCAGCAGTGCGACTTGTGCCGTGCTCATCTTCGCGAACTGGTCGGTCGTGAAGGCGTTCAGGTCGGCCGAGTTCAGGCTCTGCAGCTGGGCGGAGGTCAGTGCATTGATCTGCGACGACGTCATGGCCTGCAGCTGGTCGCTGCTCAAGGCGTCGAGCTGGGCTGTGGTCAGCGCCTGCAGCACGCCGGTCGAGATGGCCTTGATGTCGGCGGACTCGATGGCGGCGAGCTGGTCGGTGGACAGTGACTTCAGCTGGGCGCTGTTCAGCGCGGCGATCTGGCCGGACGACAGGGCGACCATGTCGTCGGTCTCCAGGCCGCCCAGCTGCATCGTCGTCAGCTTGGCGATCTGGGCGGTGGTCAGCGCAGCGACTTCGCCAGACACCAGGGACTTGATCTGGTCGCTCGTGAAGCCGGCCAGGGCCGACGTGGTGATGGCGCGCAGGTCGGCCGTCTCCATGTTCGGCAGCTGGTCGGTCGTCAGCGCGTTGACCTGGGCCGAGTTCAGCGCGGCCCACTGGCCGGTCGTCATCGCGGCCAGGTCGGCGGTTTCCATGCCGGCGATCTGGGCCGTCGTCAGCAGCGCGACCTGGGCGGTGCTCATCTTGGCGAACTGGTCGGTCGTCAGGACGTTCAGGTCGGCCGTGCTCAGGCCTTGCAGCTGAGCCGAGGTCAGCGCGTTGATCTGCGCCGAGGTCAGGGCCTGCAGCTGGTCGCTGGTCAGCGCATCGATCTGGTCGGTGGACAGGCCGCGCAGGGCCGTCGTCGAGATCGCCTTGATGTCGGCGGACTCGATGGAGGAGAGCTGGTCGGTCGACAGCGCCTTGATCTGGTCGCTGGTCAGCGAGCCGATCTGGCTGGAGGACAGGGCGACCATGTCGTCCGTCTCCAGGCCACCCAGCTGCATCGTCGTCAGCTTGGACAGCTGGGCCGTGCTCAGGGCGGCGACTTCACCGGAGACCAGCGACTTGATCTGGTCGCTGGAGAAGCCAGCCAGGGCCGCCGTCGTGATCGAGCGCAGGTCGGCCGTCTCCATGTTCGGCAGCTGGTCGGTCGTCAGCGCGTTGATCTGTGCGGAGTTCAGCGCGGCCCATTGGCCGGTCGTCATCGCGGCCAGGTCGGCGGTCTCCATGCCGGCGATCTGTGCGGTCGTCAGCAGGGCCACCTGGGCCGTGCTCATCTTGGCGAACTGGTCCGTCGTGAAGGCGTTCAGGTCGGCGCTGTTCAGGCTCTGCAGCTGGGCGGAGGTCAGCGAGTTGATCTGCGACGAGGTCAGGCCTTGCAGCTGGTCGCTGGTCAGTGCGTCGAGCTGGGCGCTGCTCAGGCCGCGCAGCGCGCTGGTCGTGATCGCGCGGATATCGGCGGACTCGATGGCGGCGATCTGGTCGGTGCTCAGCGACTTCAGCTGGTCACTGTTCAGCGTGGCGATCTGGCTGGAGGACAGGGCGACCATGTCGTCCGTCTCCAGGCCACCCAGCTGCATCGTCGTCAGCTTGGCGATCTGGGCGGTGCTCAGCGCGGCGACTTCACCGGAGACCAGCGACTTGATCTGGTCGCTGGAGAAGCCGGCCAGGGCTGCCGTCGTGATCGAGCGCAGGTCGGCGGTCTCGACATTGGGCAACTGGTCGGTCGTCAGCGCGTTGACCTGGGCCGAGTTCAGCGCGGCCCATTGGCCGGTCGTCATGGCGACGAGGTCGGCGGTTTCCATGCCGGCGATCTGCGCCGTCGTCAGCAGCGCCACCTGGGCCGTGCTCATGCGGGCGAACTGGTCGGTCGTCAGCGCATTCAGGTCGTCCGAGCCCAGGCTCTGCAGCTGGGCGGAGGTCAGCGAGTTGATCTGCGACGAGGTCAGGCCTTGCAGTTGGTCGCTGGTCAGCGCGTCGAGCTGGGCGCTGCTCAGGCCGCGCAGCGCGCTGGTCGTGATCGCGCGGATATCGGCGGACTCGATGGACGAGATCTGGTCGGTGGACAGCGACTTCAGCTGGTCACTGTTCAGCGTGGCGATCTGGCTGGACGACAGGGCGACCATGTCGTCGGTCTCCAGGCCACCCAGCTGCATCGTCGTCAGCTTGGCGATCTGCGCCGTGCTCAGTGCGGCGACTTCGCCGGACACGAGCGACTTGATCTGGTCGCTCGTGAAGCCGGCCAGGGAGGCGGTCGTGACAGCGCGCAGGTCGGCGGTCTCGACGTTGGGCAGCTGGTCGGTCGTCAGCGCGTTGATCTGCGCCGAGTTCAGCGTGGCCCACTGGCCGGTCGTCATCGCGACCAGGTCGGCGGTCTCCATCGCGGCGATCTGGGCCGTCGTGATCAGACTGACCTGAGCCGTGCTCATCTTGGCGAACTGGTCAGTCGTCAGCGTGTTGAAGTCGTCGGTCTTCAAACCCTGCAGCTGGGCAGACGTGAGCGCGTTGACCTGCGTCGAGCTCAGCGCCTGCAGCTGGTCGGACGTCAGCGCATCGAGCTGGTTGGTTGTCAGCGCGCGCAGCGAACCGGTCGTGATCGCGCGGATGTCGGCGGACTCGATGGACGAGATCTGGTCGGTGGACAGCGACTTCAGCTGGTCGCTGTTCAGCGTGGCGATCTGGCTGGACGACAGGGCGACCATGTCGTCGGTCTCCAGGCCGCCGAGCTGCATCGTCGTCAGCTTGGCGATCTGCGCCGTGCTCAGCGCGGCGACCTCACCGGAGACCAGCGACTTGATCTGGTCGCTCGTGAAGCCGGCCAGGGAGGCGGTGGTGACCGCGCGCAGGTCGGCCGTCTCCACGTTCGGGAGCTGGTCGGTCGTCAGCGCGTTGATCTGCGCCGAGTTCAGCGTGGCCCACTGGCCGGTCGTCATCGCGACCAGGTCGGCGGTCTCCATCGCGGCGATCTGCGCCGTCGTGATCAGGCTGACCTGAGCCGTGCTCATCTTGGCGAACTGGTCAGTCGTCAGCGTGTTGAAGTCGTCGGTCTTCAAACCCTGCAGCTGGGCAGACGTGAGCGCGTTGACCTGCGTCGAGCTCAGGGCCTGCAGCTGGTCGGACGTCAGCGCATCGAGCTGGTTGGTCGTCAGTGCGCGCAGCGAACCGGTCGTGATCGCGCGGATGTCGGCGGACTCGATGGACGAGATCTGGTCGGTGGACAGCGACTTCAGCTGGTCGCTGTTCAGCGTGGCGATCTGGCTGGAAGACAGGGCGACCATGTCGTCCGTCTCCAAGCCGCCCAGCTGCATCGTCGTCAGCTTGGCGATCTGCGCCGTGCTCAGGGCGGCGACTTCACCGGACACCAGCGACTTGATCTGGTCGCTCGTGAAGCCGGCCAGCGAGGCCGTCGTGACGGCACGCAGGTCCGCGGTCTCGACGTTGGGCAGCTGGTCGGTCGTCAGCGCGTTGATCTGCGCCGAGTTCAGAGTCGCCCACTGGCCGGTCGTCATGGCGACGAGGTCGGCGGTTTCCATCGCCGCGACCTGCGCCGTCGTGATCAGGCTGACCTGAGCGGTGCTCATGCGAGCGAACTGGTCGGTCGTCAGCGTGTTGAAGTCGTCGGTCTTCAGGCCTTGCAGTTGGGCCGAGGTCAGCGCGTTGACCTGCGTCGAGCTCAGCGCCTGCAGCTGGTCGGACGTCAGCGCGTCGAGCTGGTTGGTCGTCAGCGCGCGCAGCGAACCGGTCGTGATCGCGCGGATGTCGGCGGACTCGATGGACGAGATCTGGTCGGTGCTCAGCGACTTCAGCTGGTCGCTGTTCAGCGTGGCGATCTGGCTGGACGACAGGGCGACCATGTCGTCAGTCTCCAGGCCGCCCAGCTGCATCGTCGTCAGCTTGGCGATCTGCGCCGTGCTCAGGGCGGCGACTTCACCGGACACCAGGGACTTGATCTGGTCGCTGGTGAAGCCAGCGAGCGCTGCCGTCGTGACGGAACGAAGGTCGGCCGTCTCCATGTTCGGCAGCTGATCGGTCGTCAGCGCATTGATCTGGGCGGAGTTCAGCGCGGCCCACTGACCGGTCGTCATGGCGACGAGGTCGGCGGTCTCCATGCCGGCGATCTGCGCCGTGGTGAGCAGCGCCACCTGGGCGGTGCTCATGCGGGCGAACTGGTCGGTCGTCAGCGCATTCAGGTCGTCCGAGCCCAGGCTTTGCAGCTGGGCGGAGGTCAGCGAGTTGATCTGTGACGAGGTCAGGCCTTGCAGCTGGTCGCTGGTCAGCGCGTCGAGCTGGGCGCTGCTCAGGCCGCGCAGCGCGCTGGTCGTGATCGCGCGGATGTCGGCGGACTCGATGGCGGCGATCTGGTCGGTGGACAGCGACTTCAGCTGGTCGCTGTTCAGCGTGGCGATCTGGCTGGACGACAGGGCGACCATGTCGTCGGTCTCCAGGCCACCCAGCTGCATCGTCGTCAGCTTGGCCAATTGGGCCGTGCTGAACGAGGCGACTTCGGACGAGACCAGAGACTTGATCTGGTCGCTCGTGAAGCCGGCGAGCGCTGCCGTCGTGACGGCACGCAGGTCCGCCGTCTCCAGGTTCGGCAACTGGTCGGTCGTCAGCGCGTTGATCTGGGCCGAGGTCAGCGTGGCCCACTGGCCGGTCGTCATCGCCTTCAGCGAGTCCGTCGCCATGTGGGCGATCTGGGCCGTCGTCAGCGCCAGGATCTGGGCGGTCGACAGGCGGGCGACCTGGTCGCTGGTCAGCACGTTCAGGTCATCGGTCGTGATGCCGACGACTTGCGGCGACGTCGTCAGCGCGTTCAGCTGGGCGGTGGTCAGGCCGCGCAGCTGGTCGCTGGTCAGCGAGTCGAGCTGGTCGGTGGTCAGCGCGCGGATGGCGCCGGTCGTGATGGCCTTGACGTCGGCCGCCTCGATGGAGGAGAGCTGGTCGGTCGACAGGGACTTGATCTGGTCGCTGCTCAGCGTCGCGACCTGGCTGGAGGACAAGGCGACCATGTCGTCGGTTTCCAGGCCACCCAGCTGCATCGTCGTCAGCTTGGCGATCTGGGCTGTGCTCAGCGCGGCGACCTCGCCGGAGACCAGGGACTTGATCTGGTCGCTCGTGAAGCCGGCGAGCGCCGCCGTCGTGACGGAGCGCAGGTCGGCGGTCTCGACGTTCGGCAGTTGATCGGTCGTCAGCGCGTTGATCTGTGCCGAGTTCAGCGCGGCCCACTGGCCGGTGGTCATCGCGGCCAGGTCGGCGGTTTCCATGCCGGCGATCTGCGCTGTGGTGAGCAGGGCCACTTGGGCGGTGCTCATGCGAGCGAACTGGTCCGTCGTGAAGGCGTTCAGGTCGGCGCTGCTCAGGCTCTGCAGCTGGGCGGAGGTCAGCGAGTTGATCTGACTGGAGGTCAGGCCTTGCAGCTGGTCGCTGGTCAGCGCGTCGAGCTGGGCGCTGCTCAGGCCGCGCAGCGCGCTGGTCGTGATCGCGCGGATGTCGGCGGACTCGATGGACGAGATCTGGTCGGTGCTCAGCGACTTCAGCTGGTCACTGTTCAGCGTGGCGATCTGGCTGGAGGACAGGGCGACCATGTCGTCCGTCTCCAGACCGCCCAGCTGCATCGTCGTCAGCTTGGCGATCTGCGCCGTGCTCAGCGCGGCGACTTCACCGGAAACCAGCGACTTGATCTGGTCGCTGGAGAAGCCGGCCAGGGCTGCCGTCGTGATCGAGCGCAGGTCGGCGGTCTCGACGTTGGGCAGTTGATCGGTCGTCAGCGCGTTGACCTGGGCCGAATTCAGCGCGGCCCACTGGCCGGTCGTCATCGCAGCCAGGTCGGCGGTTTCCATGCCGGCGATCTGGGCCGTGGTCAGCAGGGCCACCTGGGCCGTGCTCATCTTGGCGAACTGGTCCGTCGTGAAGGCGTTCAGGTCGGCGCTGTTCAGGCTTTGCAGCTGGGCGGAGGTCAGCGAGTTGATCTGACTGGAGGTCAGGCCTTGCAGCTGGTCGCTGGTCAGCGCGTCGAGCTGGGCGCTGGACAGGCCGCGCAGCGCGCTGGTCGTGATCGCGCGGATGTCGGCGGACTCGATGGCGGCGATCTGGTCGGTGCTCAGCGACTTCAGCTGGTCGCTGTTCAGCGTGGCGATCTGGCTGGACGACAGGGCGACCATGTCGTCGGTCTCCAGGCCGCCCAGCTGCATCGTCGTCAGCTTGGCGATCTGGGCTGTGCTCAGCGCGGCGACTTCGCCGGACACCAGGGACTTGATCTGGTCGCTCGTGAAGCCGGCGAGCGCTGCCGTCGTGACGGAACGCAGGTCGGCCGTCTCCAGGTTCGGCAACTGGTCGGTGGTCAGCGCGTTGATCTGGGCCGAGTTCAGCGCGGCCCATTGGCCGGTCGTCATCGCGGCCAGGTCGGCCGTTTCCGTGGCGGCAATCTGGGCCGTCGTCAGCAGGGCCACCTGGGCGGTGCTCATGCGGGCGAACTGGTCGGTCGTCAGCGCATTCAGGTCGTCCGAGCGCAGGCTTTGCAGCTGGGCGGAGGTCAGCGAGTTGATCTGCGTCGAGGTCAGGCCCTGCAGCTGGTCGCTGGTCAGTGCGTCGAGCTGGGCGCTGCTCAGGCCGCGCAGCGCGCTGGTCGTGATCGCGCGGATGTCGGCGGACTCGATGGCGGCGATCTGGTCGGTGCTCAGCGACTTCAGCTGGTCGCTGTTCAGTGTGGCGATCTGGCTGGACGACAGGGCGACCATGTCGTCGGTCTCCAGGCCGCCCAGCTGCATCGTCGTCAGCTTGGCGATCTGGGCTGTGCTCAGCGCGGCGACTTCGCCGGACACCAGGGACTTGATCTGGTCGCTCGTGAAGCCGGCGAGCGCTGCCGTCGTGACGGAACGCAGGTCGGCCGTCTCCAGGTTCGGCAACTGGTCGGTGGTCAGCGCGTTGATCTGGGCCGAGTTCAGCGCGGCCCATTGGCCGGTCGTCATCGCGGCCAGGTCGGCCGTTTCCATGGCGGCAATCTGGGCCGTCGTCAGCAGGGCCACCTGGGCCGTGCTCATGCGGGTGAACTGGTCGGTCGTCAGCGCATTCAGGTCGTCCGAGCCCAGGCTCTGCAGTTGGGCGGACGTCAGCGAGTTGATCTGGCCGGACGTCAGCGCCTGCAGCTGGTCGCTGGTCAGCGCGTCGAGCTGGGCGCTGGACAGGCCGCGCACCGCGGTCGTCGAGATGGCCTTGATGTCGGCGGGTTCGATGGCCGACAGCTGGTCGGTCGACAGGGCCTTGATCTGGTCGCTGCCGAGCGAGGCGATCTGGGCGGACGACAGCGCGGCGATGTCGTCGGTCTCCAGGCCGCCGAGCTGCATCGTCGTCAGCTTGGCGAGCTGGGCCGTGCTCAGGGCTGCCACCTCAGACGAGACCAGCGACTTGATCTGGTCGCTCGTGAAGCCGGCGAGCGCCGCCGTCGTGACGGAACGAAGGTCGGCCGTCTCCAGGTTCGGCAACTGGTCGGTCGTCAGCGCGTTGACCTGAGCCGAGTTCAGCGCGGCCCACTGGCCAGTGGTCATCGCGGCCAGGTCGGCCGTTTCCATGCCGGCGATCTGGGCCGTCGTCAGCAGGGCCACCTGGGCCGTGCTCATCTTGGCGAACTGGTCCGTCGTGAAGGCGTTCAGGTCGGCCGAGTTCAGGCTCTGCAGCTGGGCAGAGGTCAGCGAGTTGATCTGACTGGAGGTCAGGCCTTGCAGCTGGTCGCTGGTCAGCGCGTCGAGCTGGGCGCTGCTCAGGCCGCGCAGCGCGCTGGTCGTGATCGCGCGGATGTCGGCGGACTCGATGGCGGCGATCTGGTCGGTGGACAGCGACTTCAGCTGGTCGCTGTTCAGCGTGGCGATCTGGCTGGACGACAGGGCGACCATGTCGTCGGTCTCCAGGCCGCCGAGCTGCATCGTCGTCAGCTTGGCGAGCTGGCTGGTGGTCAGCGCGGCGACTTCACCGGACACCAGGGACTTGATCTGGTCGCTCGTGAAGCCGGCCAGGGCCGACGTGGTGATGGCGCGCAGGTCGGCCGTCTCCATGTTCGGGAGCTGGTCGGTCGTCAGCGCGTTGATCTGGGCGGAGTTCAGCGCGGCCCACTGGCCGGTGCTGAGCGCGGCCAGGTCGGCGGTTTCCATGCCGGCGATCTGGGCGGTGGTGAGCGCGGCGATCTGGGCCGTGCTCATCTTGGCGAACTGGTCGGTCGTGAAGGCGTTCAGGTCGGCGCTGTTCAGGCTCTGCAGCTGGGCGGACGTGAGGGCGTTGACCTGGGAGGAGGTCATGGCCTGCAGCTGGTCGCTGGTCAGCGCATCGAGCTGGTCGCTGGTCAGCGCGCGGATGGCGGCTGTCGAGATGGCCTTGATGTCACCGGACTCGATGGCCGAGATCTGGTCGGTCGACAGCGACTTCAGCGAGTTGCTGCTCAGCGAGCCGATCTGGCTGGACGACATCTGGACCATGTCGTCGGTCGTCAGGCCCTGGACCTGGGCGGTGGACAGCGACGCGAACTGCTGCGTGCCCATGGCCTGGATCTGGCCGGTGGTCAGCGCGGCAATCTGGTCGGACTTGAAACCGGTCAGCGCGGCGGTGGTCAGGGCGCGCAGATCGTCGGTCTGCAGGGCCTTGATCTGGTCGCTGCCCAACGCGGAAAGGCCGCTGGAGGTGATCGCAGCGGCCTGGACGGTGGTGAGGGCAATGAGCTGGTCGGAGCTGAACGCCGCCCAATCCTCGGTCGTGAAGTCCCGGATCGTCGTGGTGGTGAGACCAGGGATACGCGCGACGGGAATGAACGGGACGACGGTTGCCATGGCTGCTTACCTGCTGTTGTGCGGAAGGCCGCCGCCTGTTTTTCAGGCAGCGGCCCTGCGTCGAAAAAACCTGCCCACGACGCCTGGGCTATTTGTTCAGTCCTGCGGCGCCTGGCGGGCGCCGCGGGGGCTTTTGTTTCCCTCGTGAGTCGCGATCCGCTGTTGCGCAGAAATCTGTAACTCACGGTTTCTGGAGCTTCAGTCGGTTATCGGGCGAAGCGGGCCTGACTTGAGGAACTAGTTCTCGAATCGAGCCCGAACTCACCCGAAAGGGGTATCCCGACCGGCCCTCGAGCACTCAGACCGGGGGTGGTTTACCCACTGACGGCAATGCTAGTAAGGGATCCGCCGATTCACACTTGGATAAGCAGCAGCAATCGGTGGCAGTTCACGGCCGCCCGGATTGCTTTCAAGAAGCCGTCTGAGTGGCGTTCAAGCCGTTACAGAAATGGGCCGTGACCAATTGCCGGCAGGCTTGCGCATCGCGGGAAAGCAGCGCCTTCACGATGGCCCGGTGCTCCTCCAGCGACTCCGCCAGCCGTCCCTCCCGGAACAGCGAGTGGTGGCGGTTGAGCTTCATCAGCCGGCGCAGGTCGCCGACGATCTGCAGCCGCCAGCGGTTGCCGTCGATCTCCAGCACCCGCAGATGGAAGCGCTCGTTGGCGGCGAAGAAGGCGTCGCGGTCGGGCAAGGCCTCCTCCAGCGCACGGTGCAGTTCGCCTAGTTCGGCCAGCTCAGCATCGGTCGCCCGGGTGGCGACTTCGGCGGCGGCGTCACTTTCTAGAAGGGAGAGCAGTTGGTAGGCTTCCTGCACATCCCGCTCGCTCATTTCGGTCACGTAGGCACCGCGGCGCAACTTCATCGTCACCAGGCCTTCGCCGGCCAGCACCTTCAGCGCTTCGCGCATCGGCGTGCGGCTGATGCCCAGTTCGGCGCAGAGCTTCAGCTCGTCGATCCACGCGCCCGGTTCCAGCTCGCGCGCCAGGATGCGCTGCCGCAGCCGATCGGCCACCTGTTCATACAGAGCAGTGGCGGCGAAGGGGGCGGCGGAGGCTGTGGGGCCGGCGGGCATGGGCCGGGAGTGTAGGTGATTCTGAATTCATAATTATGAATAACGGCCGGGCTATGATGTCGGCTCAAGTCCAAGGAGATGTTCGATGTCGGACGCCAGCCGCGCCACCAGCGCCCCGGAGTTCAAGACCGCCACGCTGGAGCAGTGGTCCAAGGCGGCCGCCAAGTCCGCGCCCGGTGGCGACGTGGGCGCGCTGAACTGGGTCACGCCGGAGGGCCTGACCGTCAAGCCGCTCTACACGGCGGCCGACGTGGCCGGCTTGCCGCATACCGACACGTTGCCCGGCTTCGAGCCCTTCGTCCGCGGCCCGCAGGCGACCATGTATGCCGCCCGGCCCTGGACCATCCGCCAGTACGCCGGCTTCTCCACGGCCGAGGAAAGCAACGCCTTCTATAGAAAGGCGCTCGCGGCCGGCGGCCAGGGCGTGTCGGTGGCCTTCGACCTGGCGACCCACCGCGGCTACGACAGCGACCACCCGCGCGTGACGGGCGACGTCGGCAAGGCCGGCGTGGCCATCGATTCGGTGGAGGACATGAAGATCCTGTTCGACGGCATCCCGCTGGACAAGGTGAGCGTCTCCATGACGATGAACGGCGCAGTGCTGCCCGTGCTGGCCGGCTACATCGTCGCGGCGGAAGAGCAGGGCGTGGGCCAGCACCAGCTGGCCGGGACCATCCAGAACGACATCCTCAAGGAGTTCATGGTCCGCAACACTTACATCTACCCGCCGGAGCCGTCGATGCGCATCGTCGGCGACATCATCGAGTACACGGCGCGGGAGATGCCCAAATTCAATTCCATCTCCATCTCCGGCTATCACATGCAGGAGGCGGGCGCGACGCAGGCGCTGGAGCTGGCCTTCACGCTGGCCGACGGCCAGGAATACGTGCGGACGGCCATCGCCAAGGGGCTCAACGTCGACGACTTCGCGCCGCGGCTGTCCTTCTTCTGGGCCATCGGGATGAACTTCTATCTCGAGATCGCCAAGATGCGCGCGGCCCGGCTGCTGTGGTGCCGCATCATGAAGGGCTTCGGCGCCACCAACCCCAAGAGCCTGATGCTGCGGACCCACTGCCAGACCTCGGGATGGAGCCTGACCGCGCAGGACCCGTACAACAACGTCGTGCGCACCACCATCGAAGCCATGGCCGCCGTCTTCGGCGGCACGCAGAGCCTGCACACCAACTCGCTGGACGAGGCCATCGCGCTGCCCACCGAGTTCAGCGCCCGCATCGCGCGCAACACCCAGCTCATCATCCAGGAAGAGACCCACATCACCAGCGTCGTCGATCCCTGGGCCGGCAGCTACATGATGGAGAAGCTGACCCAGGACATGGCCGACCAGGCCTGGGCCCTCATCGAGGAGGTCAACGCACAGGGCGGCATGATCAAGGCGGTGGACTCGGGCTGGGCCAAGCTGAAGATCGAGGCCAGTGCGGCCGAGAAGCAGGCACGCATCGACTCGGGCGCCGACGTCATCGTCGGCGTCAACAAGTACAAGCTGGCCAAGGAAGACCCCATCGACATCCTGGACGTGGACAACGTGAAGGTGCGCGAGGCGCAGATCGCGCGGTTGAAGCAGATCAAGGCCACGCGCGACGCCGAGGCCGTGCAGGCCGCGCTGGCCGCGCTGACGCAGGCCGCCGAGACGGGCGAGGGCAATCTGCTGGACCTCAGCATCCAGGCCATGCGCGTGCGCGCGACGGTGGGCGAGGTCAGCGACGCGCTGGAGGCGGTGTTCGGCCGCCACCGTGCCGACACGCACAAGGTCAGCGGCGTCTACGCGGCCGCCTACGACTCGGCCGAGGGCTGGGCCAAGCTGCAGGCCGAGATCGCCGCCTTCGGTGACGAACAGGGCCGCCGCCCGCGCGTGATGATCGCCAAGCTCGGCCAGGACGGCCACGACCGCGGCGCCAAGGTCGTCGCCACCGCGTTCGCCGACCTGGGCTTCGACGTCGACATCGGCCCGCTGTTCCAGACCCCCGAGGAATGCGCCCGCCAGGCCATCGAGAACGACGTGCATGCAGTCGGCATCTCCACGCTGGCGGCCGGCCACAAGACGCTGGTGCCGGCCATCATTGCCGAGCTCAAGAAGCAGGGCGCCGACGACATCATCGTCTTCGTCGGCGGCGTCATCCCGGCGCAGGACTACGACTTCCTGTTTGATGCCGGCGTCAAGGGCATCTACGGCCCGGGGACGCCCATCCCGGCCAGCGCCAAGGATGTCCTCGAACACATCCGCCGCGCGATGTGATACGGTAATACGGTAATTCCGGAGATCGCCATGGCCGTATCCGTCCGCATGGACCCCCTGATGGAAAAGGAACTGGAGCTCGCCGCCAAGCGTCGTGGCGTGACCAAGTCGCAATTCATCATCGAAGCCGTGGAACGCGCATTGGGTCGCAAGGACCCCGCTGCCCTCTACCAGCAGGTGATGGAAAAGCCCGGCAGCTACAGTGCGGCCGAAGCCACCCCAGTGCAAGGCGAGCAGCCGCTGCGCGCCAAGCTGCAAGGCAAGCACGCCGCCGAAGCCGCGGACTGGCTGGCCTATCAGCAAGCCAGGCAGCGCGGCGAAACCTGGCCGCCGGCTGATGAGGAACCGGCCGCGTGAACCTGGCCCTCATCGACGCCGGCCCGCTGATTGCGCTCTTCGATCCGGCGAGTGTGGCGCACCGCCATTACGCGCAGCTGCTGCCGCAGGGCTGGATGCTGACGACGACCTGGCCCTGCGTCGTGGAGGCCAGCCACTTCCTGAAGCCGGCTGCGAACCAGCGGCTGTTGAGCTGGATTGCCGCCGGCGCGGTGGCCGTGTTCCCTTTCGATGCTTCCCAGTTGCCCGACATTGCCGACCTGATGGCCCGCTACACCGAATGGCCGCGGACGGAGATGGACTTCGCCGATGCGACGCTCGTCTGGCTGGCCACGGAAACCGGCATCACGCAAGTGATGACGATGGACGTGCGCGACTTCTCCCGCTACCGCCTGGCCGATGGCCGGGCCTTCGAGATCCTTTGAGATGGCCGCCGTTGAACTGCAGTCCGTCGTGCCGGAGGACTTCGAAGCCATGCTGGCGCTGCGCATCGAGGCGCTGCGCGAGAGCCTGGAGCGCCTGGGGCGCTTCAACCCCGACGTTGCGCGCGCGCGGCTTCAAGGCCAGTTCAGGCCGGAGTGGATGCGGCACCTCGTCGTGGACGGGGTGCGCGTCGGCTATTTCACCGTCGAGCCGCGCGACGCCGAACTGCGCCTGCATCACCTCTACCTGAAGCCGGCCGCGCAAGGGCAGGGGATTGGCGCGTGGGTGATCAACCAGGTCAAGGCCCGCGGCCTGCCCATCACGCTGGCGGCGCTGCGCGAGAGTCGCGCCAACAGCTTCTATCTGCGCCACGGCTTCAAGGTTGTCGAGGAACAGGACTTCGACATCGAATACCGCTGGGAGGCGGCTTGAACCTCGCGGCACTCCTGCAGGCCCGCGACCGCCGCGCACTGGCCAAGGCCATCACGCTGGTCGAGTCCACGCGCGCCGACCACCGCGAGCAGGCCGACGCGCTGCTGACCGCGCTGATGCCCGCCACCGGCCGCGCGCTGCGGCTGGGCATCTCCGGCGTGCCGGGCGTCGGCAAGAGCACCTTCATCGAGGCGCTGGGCTGCTTCCTGCTGGAGCAGGGCCACCGCGTCGCCGTGCTGACGGTGGACCCGTCCAGCAGCGTGTCCGGCGGCGCCATCCTGGGCGACAAGACGCGCATGGAGAAGCTGTCCATGGACCAGCGCGCCTTCATCCGCCCCAGCCCCAGCAGCGGCACGCTGGGCGGCGTGGCCGAGAAGACCCGCGAGGCCATGTTGCTGTGCGAGGCGGCGGGTTATGACGTCGTCATCGTCGAGACCGTCGGCGTCGGCCAGAGCGAGACGGCCGTGGCCGGCATGACCGACCTCTATTTGCTGCTGCAGCTGCCCAACGCCGGCGACGACCTGCAGGCGATCAAGAAGGGCGTCATGGAACTGGCCGACCTCGTCGTCATCAACAAGGCCGACCTGGACGACGTCGCCGCGACGCGCGCCCAGGCTCAGATCACGTCGGCGCTACGGCTGCTGCCCACGCACGCGCATGCGGCGCAGCGGGTCATGAAGGTCAGCGCACTGAAATCCGACGGCATTGCGCCGGTCTGGGCTTTGTTGACCGCCTTGCGTACCGAGCGCGAAGCCAGCGGCGCCTGGGGCGCGCGGCGCCGCGAGCAGGCGCTGGCCTGGATGTGGGAGCGCATCCAGACCGGCCTGCGCCAGGCCTTCACCGCCCACCCGGCCGTTCACGCCCAGCTCGACGCCGCGACCGCCGCCGTGCGCGAGGGCCGCACGCCCGCATCCACCGCGGCCCGCCAGTTGCTGGCCGCCTTTCAATCCAGGAGCGCTGAATGATCACCGGCCTGAATCACATCAACCTGCGCGCGCCTCAGCCGATGCTGGCGACGCTGCGCGACTTCTACTGCGATGTCCTCGGCCTCACCGTTGGCCCGCGGCCCGGCTTCGACAGCGACGGCTACTGGCTCTACGCCGGCGGCCAAGCCATCGTCCACCTGTCCACGCAGCGCGAGCACGAGCCGGTGCGAGGGCCCGTCGACCCGGCCCGGCCGACGACCTACGACCACACGGCCTTCAACGGCACCGACCATCGCGCGATGGCCGCCCACCTGGCCGCGCTGGGCGTGACCTTCCGCGAGGTGCGCTCGGACATCACGCGCCAGCACCAGTTCTTCCTGCAAGACCCCGCCGGCAACGGCGTGGAAATCAATTTCCCGTTCGAGGGTTGAACCGATATGCAAGACATCCTGCAAGCACTCGAAGCCAAGCGCGCCCGCGCGCGGCTGGGCGGTGGCGAGAAACGCATCGCCGCCCAGCATGCCAAGGGCAAGCTGACCGCGCGCGAGCGGCTGGAGCTGCTGTTCGATGAGGGCAGCTTCGAGGAATGGGACATGTTCGTCGAGCACCGCTGCGTCGACTTCGGCATGGCCGACAACAAGATCCCCGGCGACGGCGTCGTGACCGGCTACGGCATGATCAACGGCCGCCTGGCGTTCGCGTTCAGCCAGGACTTCACCGTCTTCGGCGGCGCACTCAGCGAGTCTCATGCCGAGAAGATCTGCAAGGTGATGGACCAGGCGATGAAGGTCGGCGCGCCGGTCATCGGCCTGAACGACTCGGGCGGTGCGCGCATCCAGGAAGGTGTCGCGTCGCTGGGTGGTTATGCCGACGTGTTCCAGAAGAACGTGCTGGCCTCCGGCGTCATCCCGCAGATCAGCATGATCATGGGCCCCTGCGCCGGCGGCGCCGTGTATTCACCGGCGATGACGGACTTCATCTTCATGGTGAAGGACAGCTCGTACATGTTCGTCACCGGCCCCGAGGTCGTGAAGACCGTGACGCACGAGGAAGTGACGGCCGAGGAGCTGGGCGGCGCGACGACGCACAACTGCAGGAGCGGCGTGGCCGACCTGTCGTTCGAGAACGACGTCGAGGCGCTCTTGATGCTGCGCCGCTTCTTCAACTACCTGCCGCTGTCCAACCGCGAGAAGGCACCGGTGCGCCCCAGCGGCGATCCGGCGTCGCGGCTGGACCACTCGCTGGATACGTTGGTACCCGAGAACCCGAACAAGCCCTATGACATCAAGGAGCTGATCCTGAAGGTCGTCGACGACGGCGACTTCTTCGAACTGCAGCCCGACTATGCAAAGAACATCGTCATCGGCTTTGCGCGCATGGAAGGCCAGACGGTGGGCATCGTCGCCAACCAGCCGCTGGTGCTGGCCGGCTGCCTGGACATCAAGAGCAGCATCAAGGCGGCGCGCTTCGTGCGCTTCTGCGACGCCTTTCACATCCCCGTCGTCACCTTCGTCGACGTGCCCGGCTTCATGCCCGGCACCTCGCAGGAGTACGGCGGCATCATCAAGCACGGCGCCAAGCTGCTGTATGCCTACGCCGAGGCGACCGTGCCCAAGATCACCGTCATCACGCGCAAGGCCTACGGCGGCGCCTACGACGTGATGGCCTCCAAGCATCTGCGCGGGGACGTCAATTTCGCCTGGCCCAACGCCGAGATCGCCGTGATGGGCGCCAAGGGCGCGGTGGAGATCATTTTCCGCGAGGACAAGGGCGACCCCGAGAAGCTCGCCGCCCGCGAGGCCGAGTACAAGGCCCGCTTCGCCAACCCGTTCGTGGCCGGCGCGCGCGGCTTCATCGACGACGTCATCCAGCCGCACGAGACGCGCAAGCGCATCTGCCGGTCCCTCGCCATGCTGAAAGACAAGAAGCTGGAGAACCCATGGCGCAAGCACGGGAACATTCCGCTGTAGCGCCATGCCCAAGGCCAGCTGTGCCGCCGACGCGCGGCGACTCACCGACATCCCCAACATCGGCAAGGCGATGGCAGCGGACCTGGTCGGACTCGGCATCACGACGCCTGCCGACGTGAAGCGCATGGACCCGTACAAGACCTATGACGCGCTGCGCGACCCCATGGGCCAGCGCCACGACCCCTGCGTGCTTGACACCTTCATGGCCGCGCACGACTTCATGAACGGCGGCACGGCCCAGCCGTGGTGGCACTTCACCGAGCGACGCAAGAAGCTGCTCGGCAGCCTGGAATGACCCCCGCATTGGTCTGCCATTCAATCGTTCTCATTTGAACGATTGAATGGGAAAATTGCTGTTAACTGTTCATTTTTGAACTATTGATGATCGACCTTCTGCCCGCCACCACCGTTTGCATCCAGCTGGGCCAGCGCCTGCGTGCCTTGCGGCTGCTGCGCAACCTCAGCCAGGACGAACTGGCTGCGCGCGCGGGCTGCTCGCTGTCGGCCGTGCGGCGGCTGGAGGCGAAAGGACAGGGCAGCCTGGAATTGGTGGTGCGCGTCGCGCAGGCCCTGCACTCGGCCGAGGGGCTGAATTCGCTGTTCGAGATGCCGGCGTTGACCAGCATCGCCCAGGCTGAGGCCCAGGCCGCCAGCCCCGGGCGCCGCCGTGCCAGCCGCCGCGCGGCCGGAGCGCCCGGATGACGCTGGCCAGGCTGCGCGTCGTCGACCTTTCCTGGGGCGGGCGTCTGCCGCTGGGCACGCTGGCCGACGCGGGCGGGCGGCTGCTGTTCGAGTTCTCGCCCGAAGCCGTGGCGCGTGGCATCGAGGCCTCACCCCTGCGCGCACCGTTGCCGCGTCCCGGCTCGCTAGCCGTCGCGCTGACCGGCCCCATGCACAGCCATGGGCTGCCCGGCTTCATCGCCGACGCCCTGCCTGACGGCTGGGGCCTGCTGCTGATGGACCGCGCGCTGCGCCGTCGAGGAAAGGATCCGCGTACCGTCTCCGTGCTCGACCGTCTCGCGATGGTGGGCGACCGTGCCCCCGGTGCGCTGGCCTTTGAGCCGGCCGACGATGCCGGCGCCCTGGCCTGGCCTGCGCTGACGCTGGAGCAACTGGCGCTCGACACGGCCGCCGTGCTCGCTGACGAAGGCTTGCGCAGCCCCGAGCAGCAGCTGCAGCGCCTGTTCCGCCTCGGCGGCTCCGCGCAGGGAGCCCGGCCCAAGGCCCTGCTGCGCTGGCATGACCGCCAATGGTGGGCCGACGGACCGGGTGCCGAGGGTGAACCCATACTCGTCAAGTTCCCCGCAGCGAACGAGCACGCCGAAGCCTGTGCCGTCGAGCAGGCCTATGCCGAGCTGGCGCGTCGTGGCGGCATCGACATGCCGGCCACCGCCTACCTTGCCCTGCCCAAGCCCCACGCCGCCTTCGGCGCCCGCCGCTTCGACCGAGTGGACACCACGGCCGGTGAGCAGCGTGCGCCCCTGCTGAGCCTCGCCGGCCTGCTGGACGCCGACTTCCGCCTTCCAACGCTCGACTACGCGACGCTGATGCTCGCCACGCAGCGCCTCACCGGCGACTACCGCGAGGTGGTGAAGGCCTTCGAGCGCTGCGTCTTCAATGTGATGGCGCACAACCGTGACGATCACGCGAAGAACTTCGCCTTCACGCGTGATGCCGCCGGCCAGTGGCGGCTCTCCCCGGCGTTCGACCTGACCTTCTCCTTCGGCCCTGGGGGCGAGCACACCACCAGCGTCGCTGGCGAAGGCCGCGCGCCGGCCCGTGCCGATCTGCTGCGGGCGGCCGAACAAGGCGGCATCAAGCCCGCCGACGCCCGGCGCGTGATCGAGCACTGGCGCGAGATTTTCCAGACGCTGCCGACCCTGCTGACCCATGCGCCGATCCGCGCTGCCACGCGGCGTGACCTGCTGGCCCGACTTCCACCAATTGCTGCTGAGTGAGACGACCCATGTTCAACAAGATCTTGATTGCTAACCGGGGTGAAATCGCCTGCCGCGTCATCGCGACCGCCCGCAAGATGGGCATCGCCACCGTCGCGGTCTACTCCGAGGCCGACAAGGATGCCCGCCACGTCGAGCTGGCCGACGAGGCCGTGCTGCTCGGCCCGGCGCCGTCGCGCGAGAGCTATCTCGTGGCCGACAAGATCATTGCCGCCGCCAGGCAGACCGGTGCCCAGGCCATCCACCCGGGCTATGGTTTCCTGTCGGAGAACGAGGACTTCGCGCGCCGCTGCGAGGAGGAGGGCATCGTCTTCATCGGCCCCAAGCACCACAGCATCGCGGCCATGGGCGACAAGATCGCGTCCAAGAAGCTCGCCAACGAGGCCAGGGTCAGCACCATTCCCGGCCACAACGAGCCTATCCTGACGGCGGACGAAGCAGTGGCCATCGCCCAGCGCATCGGCTACCCGGTCATGATCAAGGCCAGCGCGGGCGGCGGTGGCAAGGGCCTGCGTGTGGCCTTCAACGACAAGGAATGCTTCGAGGGCTTCACGTCCTGCCGCAACGAGGCGCGCAACAGCTTCGGCGACGACCGCGTCTTCATGGAGAAGTTCGTCGAGCAGCCGCGCCACATCGAGATCCAGGTGCTGGGCGACTCGCAGGGCAACGTCGTCTACCTGCACGAGCGCGAATGCTCCATCCAGCGCCGCCACCAGAAGGTCATCGAGGAGGCGCCGTCGCCCTTCATCAGCGAGGCGACGCGCAAGGCCATGGGCGAGCAGGCCGTGGCGCTGGCCAAGGCGGTGAAGTACCAGAGCGCCGGCACGGTGGAGTTCGTCGTCGGCAAGGACCAGGACTTCTACTTCCTGGAAATGAATACGCGGCTGCAGGTGGAACACCCGGTCACCGAGTGCATCACGGGGCTGGACCTCGTCGAGCAGATGATCCGCGTCGCTGCCGGCGAGCCGCTCGCTTTCACGCAGGCCGACATCAAGCGCGATGGCTGGGCCATCGAATGCCGCATCAACGCGGAAGACCCGTTCCGCAACTTCCTGCCGTCCACCGGTCGACTGGTGCGTTATCAGCCGCCCGAAACGACGATGGCGCAGGCGGAGCCGCAGCGCTTCGGTGTGCGCGTGGACACCGGCGTCTATGAGGGTGGCGAGATCCCGATGTTTTACGACTCGATGATCGCCAAGCTCATCGTGCACGGGAAGGACCGTCTCGATGCGATTGCCAAGATGCGCGAGGCGCTGAACGGCTTCGTCATCCGCGGCGTGTCCAGCAACATTCCCTTCCAGGCCGCGCTGCTGGCGCATCCGGACTTTGCGTCAGGCAACTTCAACACCGGCTTCATCGCCCAGCATTACGCCGGCGGCTTCAGGGCCGAGGACGTGCCGCATGCCGACCCGCTCTTCCTCGTCGCGCTGGCCGGCTTCATCCGCCGCAAGGCCCGTGAGCGCGAAGCCGGCATCAGCGGCCAGCTGCCGGGGCACGAGGTTCGGATCGAGCACGACTACGTCGCCGTCGTGAACCTCGGCGGCGGCCGCAGTGAGCAGCACCCCATGCACATCAGCGAGTTCGCCGGCGCACTCGGCGAGGCGCTCGTGAAGATAGCCGATCGCGACTTCCGCATCGTGTCCCGCTCCCGCCTGAACGATGTCCGCATCACCGGCACCGTCAACGGCCAGCCCTTCACGGCCCAGGCCGAACGCGGCACGGCCAGGAACCCGCTGGCCTACCGCATCCAGCACGGCGGCCGTTCCGTCGAGCTGACCGTGTTGAGCCCGCGCGCCGCCGAGCTGCAGGCGCTGATGCCCTACAAGGCGCCGCCCGACACGTCCAAGCTGCTGCTGTCGCCGATGCCGGGCCTGCTGGTGCACCTGGCCGCCCAGGTCGGCCAGACCGTGCAGGCTGGCGAGCGCCTGGCCGTCATCGAGGCGATGAAGATGGAGAACGTCCTCAGCGCCCAGCAAGACGTCACCGTGGCCGAGGTGCTGGCCAAGCCGGGTGAATCGCTTTCCGTCGACCAGCCCATCCTGCGCTTTGCCTGAGCCGACGGTCGCCATCGTCGGCGCGGGCGTCGCCGGTACGGCGGCGGCCATCCGTTTGGCCGAGCGTGGCATTGCCGTCACGCTCTACGAGGCCGTGCCGGAACCCAAGCCCATCGGTGCCGGCCTGCTGCTGCAGCCCACCGGCCAGCGCGTGCTGGCAGCGATGGGCCTGCTGGACGACGCGCTGGCGCTGGGCACGCGCGTGGACCGGCTGTTCGGCGACACGCCCACCGGCCGCGCCGTGCTGGACATGAGCTACCGGCGCTTCCACCCGGAGGCCTATGGCCTGGGCCTGCAGCGCGGCGCGCTGATGGGCTTGCTGTGGCGACGTGTGCGCGACCTTGGCATCGACTGGCATTGCGGTGTCGCGGTCGAGGGCTTCGAGCAGGATGCCGATGGCGTGACGCTGCGGCTGGCTGGCGGCGCGATAGCACGGCATGCAGCCCTCATCCTCGCCAACGGCAGCTTCTCGCGGCTGCGCGAAGGCATGAAGGTCCGGCAGAGCGGCCGGCTGTTCCCGTGGGGCGCCGTGTGGACGGTGCTGCCGGCGCCCGCCGGCTTCCCGCAGATCGAACTGCGCCAGCGCTTTCGTTCGGCGTCGCAGATGCTGGGCCTGATGCCGGTCGGCAAGGCGCATGCGGGGGACACCGAGCGCGGCATCAATCTGTTCTGGAGCCTGCCCGTCGCCGAGTTGGAGGGCTGGCAGCAGCGCATCGTCCTGGGTCATCTCAAGCAGCGCATGGCCGATCTGTTCCCCGATGTCGCACCGCTGCTTTCGGGCCTGCGCGATGCCGCCCAGTTGCGCGAGGCCCGCTATGCCGACGTCCACATGGACCGTTGGCACGACGGCCGCGTGCTGGCCATCGGCGACTGCGCCCATGGCATGAGCCCGCAGCTGGGGCAGGGCGCCAACATGGCCCTCATCGACGCGCACGAACTCGCCGCGGAAGCCGGCGGCGGCTGGCCGCAGGTCTTCGAGCGCTACACGCGCCGCCGCCGCACCCACCTGCGCTTCTACGGCCAGGCCAGCCGCGGGCTGACGCCGATGTTCCAGTCCCACGCCGTCGTCGCGCCCTGGCTGCGCGACCGCTTCTTCGGCTGGGGTGGCAGGCTGCCCTACATCCATCAACAATCCATCGCGACCCTGGCCGGCTACAAGACCGGCTGGCTGTGGGGTCGCCTCAAGCTGTGACCGCCATGAGCAACACAAGACCCTTCAAGATCCTCGGCCTGCAGCAGATCGCCATCGGCGGCCTGGACAAGGGCCGGCTGCGCCACCTGTGGGTGGACCTGCTGGGCGTGCCGGTGACCGGCAACTTCGTCAGCGAGCGCGAGAACGTCGACGAGGACATCTGCACGCTGGGGCAGGGCGCCCATGCGGTGGAGGTGGACCTGATGCAGCCGCTGGACCCCGACAGGAAGCCGGCCGTGCACGCCACGCCGCTGAACCACATCGGCCTGTGGGTGGACGACCTGCCCGCGGCCGTGCAGTGGCTAGAAGCGCAGGGCCTGCGCTTCGCGCCGGGCGGCATCCGCCGCGGCGCCGCCGGCCACGACATCTGCTTCGTGCATCCCAAGGGCAACGAGCAGTTCCCGTTTGGCGGCGAGGGCGTGCTGATCGAGCTGGTGCAGGCGCCCGCCGACGTCATCGCGGCGTGGTCGGCTTGAAGGCTCGCGAAGCCGCGCTTCCCGAATCGCCGCTTCTGCGAAGCCGTACCCGCCCGTAACCTGCAGCCAGCAAAACTTGCGCGTGCCGCGCTGGGCTGACCGGCCCGTGGCACACCGGAAGGCGGGGTGGCCACAAGCGGCTTCGTGGATTCGGTCGCAAGGCTTTGCCCGGCTGCCGGGGCCAGAATCTGCGCCTTCGCCCTTCGAGCCCGTCCCGATGCGCCAACTCCTCCTCTTGCCGGCCCTGCTGCTGCCCTTGCTGGCGCAGGCCTGGGGCAACCACAGCCCCATGTGCTACCGCGCCTTCGAGCGCATGCCCGAGGTGGCCAACGCTGCGGCGGTGAAGGCTGAACCCCTTGTCGATTTCCTGCGTGACCAGGAGGCAGCGATTGCCCGCACGCTGGACGCCCAGGAGGCCTGGGCGCGCGAGCACCTGAAGGGCCACGCTGCACGGCCCGACGCGCTGCGCTTCGTCGCCGATGCCCAGCGCAGCGATGCCGACCGCCTCGCCGCCTTCCTGCGCGCGCTGCGCCTGTCGCCGCAGTCCAAGCTGGCGCTGTATCTGCAGGTCGACCCGCGCGATGCCGAATCGACCCGGCCGGCCCTAGCGGTGGCAGAGGTCTCGGCCGTCACGCCCACCAAGGGCGCCACGCAGCGCTTTGTCGCGTTGCAGACCGGTGAGGCGGTCGCGCCGCTGGCGGTGCTGGCCTCCGCCTGCGACGAGCCCGACTACGGCCACGACCTCAACCTCTTCGACGACAACCCCGGCAGCCCGAAGAGTCCAGCCTACGGCTTTGGCAACCAGCCCTTCGGCAACCCGGCCGTCGCCATCGGCTCGCAGGCGCCTTTCCACATGGGCTTCTTCCACCAGGGCGCCGTCTTCAACACGCTGGCGCCCAGCTTCGCCCGCACCTTCACCGAACTGCGCGTGCAGCAATACGGCGGCCTCGCCGTGCTGGCCTGGCAGACGGGCCATGCCTACTGGGGCTGGCGCTTCGCCGGCCTGGCGCTGCATCACGTCGAGGACCTGACCCAGCCCTACCACTCCAGCGCCGCGCCTGGTGCCAGCCTGGGCCACATGATGTGGGTCAACCTGAAGGCCCAGCTCGGTGCGCCGGCCGACCGGCAGGGCCTGGTCGTGCTGCAGAGCAACCGGCATTTCGTGCTGGAGCGCTTCCAGACGAACTGGATCATGGACGCCGCGCGCAAACGCCAGGATGGCCCGCTGGAGGCCGCGCTGCGCGATGGCAGCCGCGATGCGCACTATCCGGCCTGGAGCCCGGCCTACGTACGCGATGTCGTTGCTGCCGAAGCTTTCGCCGCCGGTCCGGCGACGGATGCGGCGGTCGTCGTGGGCGCCCCGGCAAAATTCGTCACTGACCCCAATTTCGACTTCGCGGCCAACGAGTCCCAGTTCGGCCCGGAGTTGTCGCGCGACATGCAGGGCCAGCGGGATGCGCTGCAGGCGCGCATCGCCGAGCTGCTTGGGCACTTCGGCGCCCACAGCCGCAATGCGCTGCGCGGACTGCTAAAGCAGGCAAACTTACTGCCCCGTTGAATTTCGTATTTGGCGAAATCTCAATCGCTTTTTGGCGCAGAATAGCGTTCTTCACGAAGGCTATGCTGGAGACAAACCACCATGCGACACGACCTCACCACCCTCAACCTCGTGCTGGCCATCGAGCAGACCCGCTCGATCACGCGCGGCGCTGCCCAGGAACACCTGGCGCTGGCGGCGGCCAGCAAGCGGTTGTCCGACCTCGAGAGCCGCCTTGGCGTGCAGCTCTTCGAGCGCCGGGCGCGAGGCGTGGAGCCCACCGAGGCCGGTCGTGCGCTGGTGCGCCATATCCGCTCGCTGCATGCATCGCTCTATGCGCTCGAAACCGAGGTCATGGAGTTCTCGCGCGGCATCAAGGGTCATCTGCGCATCGCGTCCAACACCAGCGCGATCGCCGAATGCCTGCCGCCCTATCTCGTCGAGTTCTCCCAGGCCCACGGCCAGATCCGCATCAGCCTGGAAGACCTGACCAGCGCCGAAGTGCAGGCCGCCGTGGCCGAGGGCCGGGCGGACGTCGGCATCTTCACCGCGCCGGTGCTGGACAACCGCGTGCAGACCTGGGTCTTCGCGCGCGGCCGCCTGGCGGCCCTGGTGCCGCTCAAGCACCCGCTGGCCAACCGCGAGACCGTCAGCTTCGACGACCTGCTCGGCTATGACCTCATCGGCCTGCACGCTGGCGCCAGCGCGCAGGAGCTGATGCGCGAACAGGCGGCCGCCCGCGGCCAGACGCTGAACGCGCGTCTCCAAGTGCGTGGCTTCGACGGCATCGCCCAGCTGGTGGAATCCGGCCTGGGCGTGGCCGTGCTCCCTGAACAACCTGCCGAACGCTTCACGCGCGTGTTCGGCGTGCGCGCGCTGCGACTTGAAGAGTCGTGGGCCGAGCGCGACTATTACCTGGGTGTGCTGCGCCAACAGCGTCTGCCCACCGTGGTGCAACGCTTCGTGGACACCCTCATTCCCCGAGAGAAGCAATGACCTCCCGTACCCTTTACGACAAGCTCTGGGACGAGCATGTCGTGCACTCCGAACCGGATGGCACGGCGCTGCTCTACATCGACCGTCACCTCGTCCATGAAGTGACCAGCCCGCAGGCCTTCGAAGGCCTGGGCATGGCCGGCCGCAAGGTCTGGCGCCTGTCGGCCAACCTGGCCGTCAGCGACCACAACGTGCCGACGACGGACCGTTCGCAAGGCATCGCCGACCCGGTCTCCAAGCTGCAGGTCGACACGCTGGACGCCAACTGCGACCGCTTCGGTATCACGCAGTTCAAGATGAGCGACAAGCGCCAGGGCATCGTGCACGTCATCGGCCCCGAGCAGGGCGCCACGCTGCCGGGCATGACCGTCGTCTGCGGTGACAGCCACACATCGACCCACGGCGCCTTCGGCGCGCTGGCGCACGGCATCGGCACCAGCGAGGTCGAGCATGTGCTGGCCACGCAGACGCTGTCGGCCAAGAAGGCCAAGAACCTGCTCGTCAAGGTCGAGGGCAAGCTGCCCGCCGGCTGCGGCGCAAAGGACATCGTGCTGGCCATCATTGGCAAGATCGGGACCGCCGGCGGCACCGGCTACACCATCGAGTTCGCGGGTTCGGCCATCCGCGCGCTGAGCATGGAAGGCCGCATGACCGTCTGCAACATGGCCATCGAGGCCGGGGCACGCGCCGGCCTCATCGCCGTGGACGACACGACGATCAACTACGTCAAGGGCCGTCCCTTCTCGCCGACCGGCGTGGAGTGGGACCAGGCCGTCGCCTACTGGCGCACGCTGCACTCGGATGCCGGCGCGCACTTCGACAAGATCGTCGAGCTGGACGCCGCGCAGATCCGTCCGCAGGTCAGCTGGGGCACCTCACCCGAGATGGTGCTGGCCGTCGACGACCGCGTGCCCGATCCCGAGAAGGAAAAGGACGCCGTCAAGCGCGGCGCCATCGAGCGCGCGCTGACCTATATGGCGCTGGAACCCAACAAGGCCATCAGCGACATCCACGTCGACAAGGTCTTCATCGGCTCCTGCACCAACAGCCGCATCGAGGACATGCGTGAGGCCGCGGCGGTCGTGCGGCGCGTCGGTGGCCGGCTGGCCAAGAACATCAAGCTGGCCCTCGTCGTGCCGGGCTCCGGTCTCGTCAAGGCGCAGGCCGAAGCCGAAGGGCTGGACCAGGTCTTCAAGGCCGCAGGCTTCGAGTGGCGCGAGCCGGGTTGCTCCATGTGCCTGGCGATGAACGCCGACCGGCTGGAGCCGGGCGAGCGCTGCGCGTCCACCAGCAACCGCAATTTCGAAGGCCGCCAAGGCGCGGGTGGGCGCACCCACCTCGTCAGCCCCGCGATGGCTGCCGCGGCTGCGATGACCGGCCACTTCGTCGACGTCAGAACCCTCGCCTGATTGCCATGGACAAGTTCACCATCCACAAGGGCTTGGTCGCGCCCATGGACCGCGACAACGTCGACACCGACGCGATCATCCCCAAGCAGTTCCTGAAGTCGATCAAGCGCACGGGCTTCGGCCCCAACCTGTTCGACGAATGGCGCTACCTGGACCACGGCGAGCCCGGCCAGGACCCGGCCAGCCGCAAGCCCAACCCCGACTTCGTGCTGAACCAGCCGCGTTACCAAGGCGCCAGCGTGCTGACCGCGCGCAGCAACTTCGGCTGCGGCTCCAGCCGCGAGCACGCGCCCTGGGCGCTGCAGCAATACGGCTTCCGCGCCATCCTCGCGCCGAGCTTCGCCGACATCTTCTTCAACAACTGCTTCAAGAACGGCCTGCTGCCCATCGTCTTGCCGGAGAGTGCCGTCGCCCGCCTGTTCGATGAAGTCGCCGCCTTTCCCGGCTACCAGCTCACCGTCGACCTGCCGCGCCAGGTCGTCGTCAAGCCCGACGGCAGCGAGCTGCCCTTCGACATCGAGCCCTTCCGCAAGGAGTGTTTGATCGGCGGCCTCGACGAGATCGGCCTGACGCTGCAGCACACCGACAAGATCCGCGCCTTTGAAGCCGCGCGCATCGCCGCCAAGCCCTGGCTGAACAACCGAGTGATTTGAGATGAAGAAGATTGCAGTCCTGCCGGGTGACGGCATCGGCCCGGAGATCATGGCCGAGGCCGTCAAGGTGTTGCAGGCGCTGGACCTCCCGCTGCAGCTCGACTGGGCCGATGTCGGCGGCAAGGGCTATGAGACCAGCGGCCACCCGCTGCCGCCCGCCACGCTGAAGCTCGCGCAGGAAGCCGACGCCGTGCTGTTCGGCGCCGTGGGCGACTGGAAGTACGACAAGCTCGAGCGTGCGCTGCGGCCTGAACAGGCCATTCTCGGGTTGCGCAAGGCGCTGGGCCTGTTTGCAAATTTTCGGCCGGCCATCTGCTACGAGCAGCTGACGCATGCTTCGTCGCTGAAGCCCGAGCTGGTTGCCGGCCTGGACATCCTCATCATCCGCGAGCTCACCGGCGACATCTACTTCGGCCAGCCGCGCGGCCGCCGCACGGCCGTGGACGGCCACTTCCCCGGCGCCGAGGAAGCCTTCGACACCATGCGCTACTCGCGCCCCGAGATCGAGCGCATCGCCCACGTCGCCTTCCAGGCCGCGCGCAAGCGCAACAAGAAGCTGACGTCGGTCGACAAGGCCAATGTGCTGGAGACCTCGCAGTTGTGGAAGGACGTCGTCACCGAAGTCCACAAGAACTACCCGGACGTCGAGCTGGACCACATGTACGTCGACAACGCCGCCATGCAGCTCGTCAAGGCGCCGAAGAAGCTCGACGTCGTTGTGACCGGCAACATGTTCGGCGACATCCTGTCCGACGAAGCCGCGATGCTGACCGGCTCCATCGGCATGCTGCCGTCCGCCTCGTTGGACGCCAACAACAAGGGCCTCTACGAGCCCAGCCATGGCAGCGCACCGGACATCGCCGGCAAGGGGATTGCGAATCCTCTGGCTACAATCCTGTCCGCCGCCATGATGCTCAAGTTCTCCCTCAACCTGCCCGAAGCCGCCGCTCGTATCGAAGCCGCGGTTGAGTCGGTGCTGGCCCAGGGCTTGCGCACGGCCGACATCTGGAGTGAAGGCACCACGAAGGTCTCGACCCGTGAGATGGGCGACGCTGTCGTCAAAGCCATCACGACCACCAAAACCATTAAGAGCTGAAGCTCCGTCTCGTCTCGCCCCAACCAAACCCGGCGAACGAGCCGGGGCCCGAAGTGGAAGGGGTTTGGTGACTGTTAGACAAAGGATTTGATGATGACGACCTTGGTAGGCCTCGTAGGCTGGCGTGGCATGGTGGGCTCGGTCCTGATGGACCGCATGACCGCCGAGCGTGATTTCGACCTGATCGAGCCGCTGTTCTTCTCGACCTCCAACGCCGGTGGCAACGCCCCCGTGCAGGCCAAGAACGAGACGAAGCTGCAGAACGCCTTCGACATCGAACAGCTCAAGCGCTGCGACATCATCATCACCGCCCAGGGCGGCGACTACACCAACGAAGTCTTCCCCAAGCTGCGCGCCGCGGGCTGGACGGGTCACTGGATCGACGCCGCCTCGTCGCTGCGCATGAACGACGACGCCGTCATCGTGCTGGACCCGGTCAACATGCCGGTCATCAAGAACGCGCTGGCGGCCGGTGGCAAGAACTGGGTCGGCGGCAACTGCACCGTCAGCTGCATGCTGATGGGCGTGGGCGCGCTCTACAAGGCCGGCCTCGTCGAGTGGATGTCCACCCAGACCTACCAGGCCGCATCGGGCGGCGGTGCCCAGCACATGCGCGAACTGCTGACGCAGTACGGCACGCTGAACGCCGCCGTGAAGCCGCTGCTGGACGACCCCAAGAGCGCCATCCTCGAGATAGACCGCCAGGTCATTGCCAAGCAGCGCTCGCTGTCGGCCGACGAGACCGCCAACTTCGGCGTGCCGCTGGGCGGCTCGCTGATCCCGTGGATCGACAAGGACCTGGGCAACGGCCAATCCAAGGAAGAGTGGAAGGGCATGGCCGAGACCAACAAGATCCTCGGCTCGGGCGCCATTCCCGTCGACGGCTTCTGCGTTCGCGTCGGCGCCATGCGCTGCCACAGCCAGGCGCTGACCTTCAAGCTGAAGAAGGATGTGCCGCTGGCCGACATCGAGGCCATGATCCGCGCAGACAACGAATGGGTGCAGTACGTGCCCAACACGCGCGAGGACACGCTCAAGCACCTGACGCCCGTGGCCGTCACCGGCACGATGACCATCCCGGTCGGCCGCGTGCGCAAGCTGGCCATGGGCCCCGAGTACGTCGGCGCCTTCACCATCGGCGACCAGTTACTGTGGGGCGCCGCCGAGCCGCTGCGCCGCATGCTGCGCATCCTGCTGGATCGCTGATCACCGCCGCCAAGGCGTTGAAAGGAACGGGCCGCAAGGCCCGTTTTGCTTACCGTCTTTTACGTTTTCACCTAGGGTTGACCCCGGCAACGATATTGAATCCAAACCACATATCACGTATCGCGTGAGCTCTTCCGCGTATATGCTTGATACCGTTGTGTTTTTGATTCGAAACTCGGCGCAGTCCATACCGTGCAAACCAGCGTTCAGACCCGGTTCGCGCAGTGCGTGCTGAAGATCGAGACAGGCGGGGCTTTTTGCCCCGCCTTGTTGCTTTGGGGAATGCCTTGAAAGACCACATCCGCGACGCATTCGAGGGAGTCCGCCCGACCGGGTTTGTCCGTCACCGCCTTGCCTTCGCCGCCGCGCTGCTGATGGCCGCAGGTGGTGCGCAGGCACTGGGCCTGGGCAAACTCAATGTGCAGTCGTCGCTCGGCGAGACCATGCGCGCCGAGATCGACGTCACCAGCCTGACGTCCGAGGAGGCGTCGACGCTGAAGGTGCGTGTCGCGCCGCCTGACGCCTATCGCACGAGCGGGGTCGAATACAACCCGGTGCTTGGCTCGGCCCAAGTCCAGGTGGTGCGCCGCGATGGTCGCACGCTGCTGCGCGTCAGCAGCGACCGCGCGGTGCAGGAGCCCTTCATCGACGTCATCCTGGAGTTGACCTGGTCGACCGGCCGCCTGGTGCGCGAATACACGCTGCTGTTCGATCCGCCCAGCCTGCCCAAGCCCGCGCCCGTCGTCACGGCGCCGCCGGCCATCGCCGCCGCACCTGCGCCTGCTCAGCCCGCCGCGGCCGAAGCCGTGCCGGCACCTGCGCCGGCCGTGACGACGGCCCTGCCGCGCAATGGTTCCGCCTCGGCTCCCGCGCCGGTGGCAGCCGCCCGACCCCAGGTGACGGCCCCGGCGCCCGCGCCCGCACCGGTGCGCCCGCCCGTGACGGCGGCTTCCGAGTACCGCGTGCGTCCGGGCGATTCGCTGTCCAAGGTGGCGAGCCGCACCCAGGTCAGCGGCATCTCGCTGGACCAGATGCTGGTCGGCCTGTTCCGCAACAACCCCGATGCCTTCATCGACGGCAACATGAACCTGCTGAAGGCGGGCTCCGTGTTGCAGGTGCCGTCCAGTGAAGCGCTGGCGGCGGTGCCGGCGCCGGAAGCGCGCCGCATCATCCTGGCCCAGAGCGCCGACTTCTCCGCCTACCGCCAGCGCCTGGCCTCTGCCGCGCCGACGCTGCAGAGCGCCGAGAGCGAGCGCCAGTCCAAGGGCCAGGTGCAGGCCGCCGTCGAGGACCGCAAGCCCGCCGCCGCGCCGACGCCGGACAAGCTGACGCTGAGCAAGGCCGGCCCGGCCAGTGCTGCGGAAGCCAAGCTGTCCAAGGACGCCGAGAAGAAGGACGCCGCCGCCCGCGTCGCCGAGCTGACCCGCAACGTCGAGGAGCTGAAGAAGCTGTCCAGCGCGGCCAAGCCGGCTGCGCCGGGAGCTTCTGCGCCGGCTCCTGTGTCGGCGGCTTCGCCGCTGCCTGCGCCGCCTGTCGTCCCGGCGGTGGAACCGGCTTCCGCGCCGTCGCCCGTCGCCGCGGCCAGCGTTGCGGCTTCCAAGCCCCAGCCGCGCGCCAGTGCACCGCTGGCGCCGCCGCCCGCAGCCGAGCCGCCTGGGGCTATCGAGCAACTGATCGACAACTACCCCATCGTGCTGCCTCTGGTTGGCATGCTCGTCGCGGTGTTCGGCGTTCTTGGCCTGCTGCGGCTGCGCTCAAGGCGCCCGGCCAGCGCGGCCGAGACCGGCTTCCACGAAAGCCGTCTGCAGCCGGACTCGTTCTTCGGCGGCACCGGCGGCCAGCGTGTCGACACCCGCGATGCGCAGAACAGCGGCCAGTCGTCGATGAGCTATTCGCTCAGCCAGCTCGACGCCATCGGCGATGTGGACCCGGTGGCCGAGGCCGACGTCTACCTGGCCTACGGCCGCGACCTGCAGGCCGAGGAAATCCTGAAGGAGGCGCTGCGCGCCAACCCGACGCGCCTGGCCATCCGCCTGAAGCTGCTGGAGGTCTACGCCAAGCGCCGCGACACCAAGGGCTTCGAGCAACTGGCCGTGCAGCTCTACGCCGAAACCAGGGGCTCAGGCGAGGACTGGGCCAAGGCTCAGGAGCTGGGCCGCGGCATCGACCCGGACAATCCGCTCTACCAGCCGGGCGGTGCGCCCGTGCTGCAGGACGACGGCGGCCCCGAGCGTCCCGAGCCGATGAATGCCAGCACGCTGCCGCAGACGGCGCTGCCGAGCGGCGCGTCTGCCGCCGCGGCGGCTGCGGCGGCTCATCTCAGCACCGATGCGATGTCGCGCAACGGCACCGACACCGGCCCGGTCAGCGGTTTCGACCTCGCGCTGGACTTGGACCTGGACGCGCCCGAGCCGGTGTCGCAGGACGCGATGGCGGCCACCCAGGCCATGCCGGCCTCGGTCGAGCATGCGCCGATGACGATGGATTTCGACGTCTCCAGCCGCGGCACACGCACCGCGCCGCCGGCGCCCGACCTGAGCTTCGACCTCAGCGGCATGGGCGACCTGCCCGCCAGCCCGTCGCCATCGACGGCACCGTCGATGGACCTGGACTTCGACCTGGGCGAACCGACGCATCCCGGCGAAGCGCATCCCGATGCCCTCGGCGACGCGCTGGACGCGCTCGGCGATGACGAGGGCGATCCGCTGGTGCGCCAGCTGGAACTGGCCGACGAGTTCCGCCAGATCGGCGACACCGAAGGCGCCCGCGAGGTGCTGCAGGAGCTGATCCAGCGCGCCAGCGGCTCGCTGCGCGACCGCGCCCAGGCCATGCTGAACGAACTCCGCTAGGCAGACCCGCGATACTTCGACGCCCGGCCTGGCCGGGCGTTTTTACTTTCCGACCCCGATGAGAGTTGCACTTGGCGTGAGCTACCGCGGCGGTGGCTACAACGGCTGGCAGAGCCAGCCCGATGGCCGCACCGTGCAGGATGCGCTCGAAAAAGGCCTGTCCGCGTTCGCGGCCCAGCCTGTCCGCACGATTTGCGCCGGCCGCACGGATACCGGCGTGCACGGCATCAACCAGGTCGTGCACTTCGACACCGACGTGGAGCGCGAGCCGTTCTCGTGGGTGCGCGGCGTCAACCGCTACCTGCCGCCGGACATCGCGATCCAGTGGAGCCGCTTTCCCGGAGACACCTTCCATGCGCGCAACTCGGCGCGCGGCCGGCGCTATGCCTATCTGCTGCTGGAGTCGGCCGTGCGGCCAGCCATCGAGAGCGGCCAGTGCGGCTGGATCTTCCGGCCGCTGGACCAAGCCGCGCTGGAAGCGGCCGCCGAGCGGCTGATCGGCGAACACGACTTCTCGTCCTTCCGCTCGTCCGAATGCCAGGCCGCGTCACCGATCAAGACGCTGCGCGAGATCAAGGTGCAACGCCGCGGCGCCTACTGGCGCTTCGAGTTCGAGGCCAGCGCCTTTCTGCACCACATGGTGCGCAACCTGATGGGTTGCCTGCTGGCCGTCGGCAGCGGCACGCGCTCGCCGCAGTGGATCAGCGATGTGCTGGCTGCCCGCGACCGCAAGGTGGCCGCGCCGACCTTCTCCCCGGACGGTCTCTATTTCCTCGGCCCGACCTACGATGCCGAGCTGGACATTCCGCGGCACGTCGCCGCCCTCGATTGGCTCCCATGACCCGAATCAAGATCTGCGGCCTCACTCGTGAAGCCGACGTCGAAGCCGCCGTCGCGGCCGGCGCCGACGCCATCGGCTTTGTCTTCTACGCCAAGAGCCCGCGCGCCGTGACGCCGGAGCGGGCGAGGGCGCTGGCCAGACTATTGCCGCCCTTCGTGACGCCGGTGGGCCTGTTCGTCAACGCGACCGACGCCGAGCTGCAGGCCGGCTTCGATGCGCTGCCCAACATGTTGGTGCAGTTCCACGGCGATGAGGAGCCTGCCGACTGTGACCGCGTCAATAGGCCCTACCTGCGCGCCGCCCGCATGGCGCCAGGGGTCGATTTGCTAGACTTCGCCACTCAATTTCCCAACGCCCAGGCCTTGCTGCTCGATGCTCATGTCGACGGCTACGGCGGCGGCGGCAAGGTCTTCGATTGGTCACTCATTCCTCCAAGCGTCAGCTCTCGCCTCGTTTTGTCTGGTGGGTTGAATGCAGCAAACGTCGCCGATGGCATCGCACGGGTGCGGCCCTGGGCCGTTGATGTGAGTTCCGGCGTCGAGGTGTCCAAGGGCATCAAGAGCGCCGATCTGATCCATGAGTTCTGCCGCGCGGTGAAGCGCGCCGATGCAGGACTGACCTGAGGACATTCCATGTTTGAGTACGACCAGCCCGATGCCACCGGGCATTTCCGCCATGCGGGCGCGCCGACCTATGGCGGCAGTTTTGTCTCTGAGACGCTCGTCCACGCGTTGGACCAGTTGAAGGACGCCTACGCGCACTACCAGAACGATCCGGAGTTCCTGGCCGAGTTCAAGAAGGAACTGAAGCACTTCGTGGGCCGCCCGAGCCCGATCTACCACGCCGACCGCCTGAGCCGCGAACTCGGTGGCGCGCAGATCTACCTGAAGCGTGAGGACCTCAACCACACCGGCGCGCACAAGATCAACAACGTCATCGGCCAGGCCCTGCTGGCCAAGCGCATGGGCAAGCCGCGCGTCATCGCCGAGACCGGCGCCGGCCAGCATGGCGTGGCGACGGCAACCATCTGCGCCCGCTACGGCCTGGAATGCGTCGTCTACATGGGCAGCGAGGACGTCAAGCGCCAAAGCCCCAACGTCTACCGCATGAAGCTGCTCGGCGCGACCGTCGTGCCGGTGGAAAGCGGCAGCAAGACGCTGAAGGACGCGCTGAACGAGGCGATGCGCGACTGGGTCACCAACGTCGAGAACACCTTCTACATCATCGGCACCGTGGCCGGCCCGCATCCCTACCCGATGATGGTGCGCGACTTCCAGCGCGTCATCGGCCTGGAGTGCCTGGAGCAGATGCCCGAGCTGGCCGGCCGCCAGCCGGATGCCGTCATTGCCTGCGTGGGCGGCGGCAGCAACGCCATTGGCATCTTCCATCCCTACATCCCGCATGAGAGCGTGCGCCTCATCGGCGTCGAGGCCGAAGGGCAGGGCGTCGCCAGCGGCAAGCATGCCGCGACGCTGACGGCCGGCAGCCCCGGCGTGCTGCACGGCAACCGCACCTATCTGCTGCAGGACGCCGACGGCCAGATCATCGAGACGCACTCGATTTCCGCCGGCCTGGACTACCCCGGCGTGGGCCCCGAGCACGCGCACCTGAAGGACATCGGCCGCGCCGAGTACGTCGGCATCACCGATGCCGAAGCGCTGGCCGCTTTCCATCGCCTGTGCCGCACCGAGGGCATCATCCCCGCCCTCGAATCCAGCCATGCCGTCGCGCATGCCATCAAGCTCGCGCCGACGCTGGGGAAGGACAAGGTGCTGCTCGTGAACCTCAGTGGCCGTGGCGACAAGGACATCGGCACCGTCGCCGACCTGTCCGGCGCCGCCTATTTCGACCGTCCGTCGCAAGCTGGCGAGAAGGTGAAGCAATGAGCCGCATCGACACCACCTTCGCCGCGCTGAAAGCGCAGGGCCGCAAGGCGCTGATCCCCTTCGTCACCGCCGGTGACCCGCACCCGACTGCCACCGTCGACCTGCTGCTGGCCATGGCCGAGGCCGGTGCCGACGTCATCGAGCTGGGCGTGCCTTTCTCCGACCCGATGGCCGACGGCCCCGTCATCCAGCGTGCTGGCGAGCGGGCGCTGAAGCAGGGCATCGGCCTGCGCAAGGTGCTGGCCTATGTGCGCGAGTTCCGCGCCCGCAACGACAGCACGCCGCTCGTGCTGATGGGTTATGCCAACCCGGTGGAGCGCTACGGCCTGGACGCCTTCGTGGCCGATGCGGCCGCCGCCGGCGTGGACGGCGTGCTCATCGTCGACTACCCGCCCGAGGAGTGCGAGGAGTTCGCCGCCAAACTGCGCGCCGCCAACATGGATGCGATCTTCCTGCTCGCGCCCACGTCCACCGAGAAGCGCATGGCCCAGGTCGGCCAGCTGGCCAGCGGCTACGTCTACTACGTGTCGCTGAAGGGCGTGACCGGCGCAGGTCACCTCAATACGGCCGCCGTGGCCGAGGCCGTGCCGCGCATCAAGCAGCATGTCAGCACGCCGGTGGGCGTGGGTTTCGGCATCCGCGACGGCGCGACTGCGCGGGCCGTGGCCGATGTTTCGGACGCCGTCGTCATCGGCTCCAAGCTGGTCGAACTGCTGGAGCGCCAGCCGGCCGATAATGTCGCTTCCACCGGCGCGGCCTTCATCCGCGAGATCCGCGCCGCACTCGACAAGAGGAATGACGCATGAGTTGGCTCGACAAACTGCTCCCGCCCAAGATCCAGCAAGGCGACCCCGCCGACCGCCGCACGGTGCCCGAGGGCCTGTGGATCAAGTGCCCGAGCTGCGAGACGGTGCTCTACAAGACCGACCTGGAGCAGAACATCAACGTCTGCCCCAAGTGCAGCTTCCACCACCGCATCGGCGCCCGCCCGCGCCTGGACGCCTTCCTCGACGCGGAAGGCCGTTACGAGATCGGCCAGGAAGTCATCCCGGTCGATGCGCTGAAGTTCAAGGACAGCAAGAAGTACCCCGACCGCCTGAAGGAAGCGCTGGAGAACACCGGCGAGACCGACGCGCTGGTCGTCATGGGCGGTGCCGTCATGAGCGTGCCGGTCGTCGCGGCCTGCTTCGAGTTCGACTTCATGGGCGGCTCCATGGGCTCCGTCGTCGGCGAGCGCTTCGTGCGCGGCGTCGAGACGGCCATCGAGCAGAAGACGCCCTTCATCTGCTTCACCGCCACCGGCGGCGCGCGCATGCAGGAAGGCCTGCTGAGCCTCATGCAGATGGCCAAGACCAACGCGTCGCTGACCCGCCTGGCCAAGGCCAAGCTGCCCTACATCAGCGTGCTGACCGACCCGACCATGGGCGGTGTGTCGGCCTCGTTCGCCTTCGTTGGCGACATCGTGCTGGCCGAGCCCAAGGCGCTGATCGGCTTTGCCGGCCCGCGCGTCATCGAGAACACCGTGCGCGAGAAGCTGCCCGCGGGCTTCCAGCGCGCCGAGTTCCTGATGGAGAAGGGCGCCGTCGACATGATCGTCGACCGTCGCCAGCTGCGCGAGACCATCGCCCGCCAGCTCGCCATGCTGCAGCGCCAGAGCGCGGACGCGGTGGCCTGAGCCTCGTCGCGATAGTTCCAAGCCAGGCCCAGTGCCTGGCTTTTGTTTTTGATGACCGCCATGACGCTTGACGACTGGCTCGCCCACTGCGAGCGACTGCATCCCAAGACCATCGACATGACGCTGGACCGCGTCCGGGCGGTGAAGGAGCGCCTCGGCATCGCCTTCGACTGCCCGACCGTCGTCGTCGCCGGCACCAACGGCAAGGGCTCGACCTGCGCGATGCTGGAGTCCATCGCGCTGCATGCCGGCTACCGCGTCGGCCTGTACATCAAGCCCCACCTCGTGCACTTCCAGGAGCGCTGCCGCGTGGGCGGCGCGCCGGTGGCCGCCGAGTCGCTGGAGCCGCATTTCGAAGCCGTCGAGGCGGCCCGCGGCGACATCACGCTGACCTATTTCGAGTTCACGACGCTGGCCATCATGCGCCGGCTGCAGCACGAGCCGCTGGATCTCGTCATCCTCGAAGTCGGCCTGGGCGGCCGGCTGGATGCCGTCAACGTCGTCGATGCCGACTGCGCCGTCATCACCAGCATCGACCTGGACCACACCGAGTTCCTCGGCCCCGACCGTGACAGCGTCGGCCGTGAGAAGGCCGGCATCATGCGCACGGGCCGTCCCGTCGTCGTCAGCGACCCCGTGCCGCCCGCCTCGCTGGCCGAACGCGCGCTGGAGATCGGCGCCGAACTGCGCCAGCTCGGCCGCGACTTCACGTTCAGCGGCGACCGCACGCAGTGGCAATGGGCCGGCCGTGACAAGCGCTACTCCGGCATGTCCTACCCGGCGCTGCGCGGCGTGAACCAGCTGCTGAACGCCTCCGGCGTGCTGGCCGCCTTCGAGGCGCTGGCGGACCGCCTGCCCATCAGCGCCCAGGCCGTGCGCACGGGACTCGCGCTGGTCGAGCTACCGGGCCGCTTCCAGGTGCTGGCCGGCCAGCCGGCCGTCGTGCTGGACGTGGCCCACAACCCGCACGCCGTCGCCGCGCTGGCGCAGAACCTCGACCAGATGGGTTTCTTCCCACGCACCCACGCCGTATTCGGCGCGATGGCGGACAAGGACCTCGCCGGCATCCTGGCGCGCATTGCGCCGTTGGTGGATGTCTGGCATTTCACCGACCTGGCCATCCCGCGCGCCGCGACGGCCGCGCAACTGGAAACGGCCTTCCTCGCCGCCGGGCTGAAGGCGCCGCCGGGCGTCGAGACTCATACCCACGCCAACCCGCTGGACGCCCTGCACGCCGCGGCGGCCGGCGCGACCACGGCCGATAGAATCCTGGTCTTCGGATCCTTCTACACCGTGGGCGGTGTGCTTCAGCAGGGCATTCCCCGCGTGACCGCCGGTGCCACCGCACCCCAGCCTCCTACCCTCCACTGAAGCCACGCCGCCGATGGGCCTGTTTTCCTTCCTCAAGCGCGATGACGCCGCCGCCGCGGCGGCGCCCAAGAAGTCCAAGTCGGGGGCCAAGGCCGCCGCGGCCGATGATGTGCAGGTGCTGCGCGTGCGCGCCCGCCGCCGCCTCATCGGTGCCGCCGTGCTGGTGGCCATTGGCGTGGTGGGCTTTCCGCTGATCTTCGAGACCCAGCCACGTCCGATCCCGGTGGACCTGCCCATCGACATCCCGCGCAAGGAGGCCGCGCCGGCGCTGGCCGTGCCCACGCGCGAGCCGCTGAGCCAGGCCGGGCCTGCGCCCGCGCCCGCGCCGGCCGCCAGCGTCGAGCTGCCTGTCGAGCCCAAGGTGGCCGAGAAGCCGCCGGAAAAGCCGGTCGAAAAGATGGTCGAGAAACCCGTCGACAGGCCGGTCGAGAAGCCCGTCGACAAGCCGCCGGTCAAGGTCGCCGAGAAACCCGCTGAAAAACCAGCCGACAAGCCCAAGGCCGGCGCTCATGACGGTGCCCGCGCCCAGGCCCTGCTGGAAGGCAAGGAGCCGACGCCCGCGGCTGCAGCCCGCTACATCGTGCAGGTCGGCGCCTATGGCGAGAGCAAGGCCGCGCAGGACGTGCGCAGCAAGGTCGAGAAGCTCGGCCTGAAGACCTACGCCCAGGCCGTCGACACGGCCGATGGCAAGCGCATCCGCGTGCGCCTGGGGCCTTTCGCGAGCCGCGACGAGGCCGAGCGCGCCTCCGCCAAGCTCAAGGGCGCGGGCCTGCCCGGCGCCATCCTCACGCTCTGACGCCGTCATGGAGCTGAGCTGGGTCGACCTCGCGCTGCTGGCGCTGCTGCTGATCTCCATCGGCATCGGCCTGTGGCGCGGCCTCGTCTTCGAGGTGATGTCCCTGGCCGGCTGGGTGGTGGCCTATTTCGCTGCGTCGCCGCTGGCGCCGGTCGTGCTGGACCTGCTGCCGGCCTCCATGGCGAGCAAGTTCGGTCCGGCCGCGCTGCATGCGCTGTCGCTGGCCATCGCCTTCTTCTTCGTGCTCATCGTGTGGAGCCTGGCGACGCGCCTCGTGAAGACGCTGATCCACGCGACGCCGCTGTCGGTCGTGGACCGCCTCGGTGGCGCCGGCTTCGGCGCGCTGCGCGGCGTCTTCATCGCATTGCTGCTGGTGCTCGTCATCGGCGCATCGCCGCTGGCCGAATCGTCGACCTGGCAGGCCTCGCGCGCCGCTCCCGTGCTGGCCGGCGTGCTGCGCGACGCCGCGCCGCTGCTGCCGGAACCCGTTGCCCGTTTTGTTTCCCGCTCGATGACCCCATCTGACGCGGAAGTCACTCACTAAGGACCCCTGCCATGTGCGGCATCGTCGGCACCCTCGCTGCCTCTCCCGTCAACCAGCTCCTGTATGACGCGCTGTTGCTGCTGCAGCACCGCGGCCAGGACGCCGCCGGCATCGTCACGATGCAGGGCCCCAAGTGCTTCATGCACAAGGCCCGCGGCATGGTGCGCGACGTCTTCCGCACCCGCAACATGCGCGCGCTGCCGGGCAATATCGGCCTGGGCCAGGTGCGCTACCCCACCGCCGGCAACGCCTACAGCGAAGAAGAGGCCCAGCCCTTCTACGTGAACGCGCCCTTCGGCATCGTGCTCGTGCACAACGGCAACCTGACCAACGCCCACGCGCTGAAGGACGAGCTGTTCGACATCGACCGCCGCCACATCAACACCGAGAGCGACACCGAGGTGCTGATCAACGTGCTGGCCCACGAGCTGGAGCTGGCCGCGCGCGACCTGCCGCTGACGCCGAAGGAAGTCTTCGCCGCCGTGCGCGCCGTGCAGAAGCGCATCAAGGGCAGCTACGCCGTCATCGCGCTGATCGCCGGCTACGGCCTGCTGGCCTTCCGCGACCCCTTCGGCATCCGCCCGCTGTGCTTCGGCCGCACGGGCAACGGCGACTTCATGGTCGCCAGCGAGAGCGTGGCGCTGGAAGGCACGGGCCACCAGCTGGAGCGTGACCTGGAACCGGGTGAAGCGCTGTTCATCGACCACTCCGGCAAGCTGCACACCGAGCAGTGCAACGACAGCCCGACGCTGAACCCCTGCATGTTCGAGTTCGTCTACCTGGCCCGCCCGGACTCGGTGATGGATGGCATCTCGGTCTACCAGGCGCGCCTGAACATGGGCGAGACGCTGGCCCAGCGCGTCATCTCCACGATGCCGCCCAACGAGATCGACGTCGTCATTCCGATCCCGGAGAGCAGCCGCCCGTCGGCCATGCAACTGGCCCACCGCATCGGCAAGCCCTACCGCGAGGGCTTCGTGAAGAACCGCTACGTTGGCCGCACCTTCATCATGCCGGGGCAGGGCGCGCGCAAGAAGAGCGTGCGCCAGAAGCTCAACGCCATCGGCGTGGAGTTCAAGAACCGCAACGTGCTGCTGGTGGACGACTCCATCGTGCGCGGCACGACGTCCAAGGAGATCGTGCAGATGGCCCGCGACGCCGGCGCCCGCAAGGTCTACCTGGCCTCGGCCGCGCCGCCGGTGCGCTTCCCCAACGTCTATGGCATCGACATGCCGACGCAGGAGGAGCTCATCGCCCACGGCCGCAGCATCGAGGAGATCCGCGAGTACATCGGCGCCGATGCGCTGATCTACCAGGACGTCGACGCGATGAAGCGCGTCGTCGCCGCGCTGCGCCCGGGCCTCGCCGGCTTCGAGGCCAGCTGCTTCGACGGCCGCTATGTGACGGGCGACGTCAGCCTGGCCGACTTCGCTGCCATCCGCGAGCAGCGCACGTCTTCGCAGGGCGACGAGGAAGACACCGAGGCCCGCAGCCGCCTGGCGCTGCAAAGCCGCACGGAGGGCTGATGCGATGAGCGACGACAAGCGCCGCACCTTGCCCGAGGGCCTGCGCCCCGAGACGCTGGCCATCCGCACCGGCCTGCCGCGCAGCCAGCACGGCGAGCACTCCGAAGGCCTGTTCCTGACGACGGCCTATGTGCAGGCCGATGCCGAGACGTCGGCGCGCAAGTTCGCCAACTCCGAGGACTTCACCTACTCGCGCACCAGCAATCCCACCGTGCGCGCGCTGGAGGCCCGCATGGCGGCGCTGGAGGGCACCGAGGCGGCAATAGCCACGTCCACCGGCATGAGCGCCATCCTGCTGCTGGGCATGGGCCTGCTGAAGGCCGGCGACCACGTCGTCTGCTCGCGCTCGGTGTTCGGCTCGACGATCAATCTCTTCGCCAAGGAGTTCGGCAAGTTCGGCGTCGAGACCAGCTTCGTCTCGCAAACCGACCTGGCCGAATGGCGCGCCGCCGTGCGTCCGGGCAAGACCCGGCTCTTCTTCGCCGAGACGCCGACCAACCCGCTGACCGAGATCTGCGACATCCGCGCGCTGGCCGATCTCGCCCACGAGGCCGGCGCCGTGCTGGCCGTCGACAACACCTACTCGTCGCCGGCCCTGCAGCGGCCTGCCGAGATGGGCGCCGACATCGTCATGCACTCGGCCACCAAGTACATGGACGGCCAGGGCCGCGTGATGGCCGGCGCGCTGTGCGGGCCCAACAAATTCATCCGCGATGTCTTCGGCCCCGTGCTGCGCACCGTCGGCATGACGCTGGCGCCGTTCAACGCCTGGGTCGTGCTGAAGGGGCTGGAGACGCTGTCGCTGCGCATGAAGGCGCAGAGCGAGCAGGCGTTGAAAGTGGCGCTGTGGCTGCAGGCCCAGCCGGAGATCGACAACGTCTACTACCCCGGGCTGGCTTCCCACCCCCAGCATGAGCTGGCCATGCGCCAGCAGGGCGGGCAGGGCGGAGCGGTGCTGTCCTTCGACGTCAAGGCCGATTCGCCGGAAGCTGCGCGCGCCGCGGCCTTCCACGTCATCGACAGCACGCGTGTCGTCTCGATCGCCACCAACCTCGGCGACACGAAGACCATCATCACCCACCCCGCGACGACCTCGCACGGCCGCCTCAGCGAAGAGCAGCGCCAGGCCGCGGGCATCGGCCAGGGCCTGATCCGCCTGGCCGTCGGCCTGGAGCATGTCGACGACATCACCGACGACCTGCTGCGCGGCCTTTCCACCTTGACCACCCGATGAGTTCCTTCGACAAGATCCGCACGCGCATCGCGCCGTCGCCGACCGGTTTCCTGCACCTGGGCACGGCCCGCACGGCGCTCTACTCCTGGGCCTACGCCCGCCACCATGGCGGCGAGTTCGTGCTGCGCATCGAGGACACCGACGTCGCCCGCTCCACGCAGGACTCGGTCGAACAGATCATCCAGGCGATGAACTGGCTGGGCCTGAGCTACGACGAAGGCCCGATCTACCAGATGCAACGCCTGGACCGCTACCAGGCCGTCATCGACCAGCTCATTGCCGAAGGCAAGGCCTACCGCTGCTATGCGACGCCCGAGGAACTGACCGCCATGCGCGAGGCCCAGAAGGCGCGCGGCGAGAAGACCCTCTACGACCGCCGCTGGCGCCCGGAGCCGGGCAAGGTGTTGCCCACGCCGCCCGAAGGCGTGAAGCCCGTCGTGCGCTTCGCCAACCCCGTCGAAGGCGAAGTGACCTGGAACGACCTGGTGAAGGGCCCGATCACGATCAACAACCGCGAGATCGACGACCTCATCATCGCGAGGACGGACGGTGTGCCGACCTACAACTTCGCCGTCGTCGTCGATGACTGGGACATGCGCATCAGCCATGTCTTCCGCGGCGACGAGCATGTCAACAACACGCCCTGGCAGATCAACATCTTCAACGCACTCGGTGCGCCGCTGCCGTCCTTCGGTCATCTGCCCATCATCCTGGGCGACGACGGCCTGAAGCTGTCCAAGCGTCGCGGCGCGGTCAGCGTTATGGACTACGCCGCCAACGGCTACCTGCCCGAAGGCATGTTGAACTACCTGGCCCGCCTGGGCTGGAGCCACGGTGACGACGAGCTGTTCTCGGCCGAGCAGATGGTGTCGTGGTTCGACGGTTCGCACCTGTCAAAGAGCCCGGCCCAGTGGGACCCGGCCAAGCTGGATTGGGTCAACGGCCACTATGTGAAGCAGATCGACGAGGCACGCCTGGCTGGCCTGGTCGTCGAGCAGCTGGCGGCCAAGGGGATCGTCGTGACGGTCGAGCAGGTCCAGCCCAAAGTCGGCCTTTTCAAGGACCGCTGCGCCACCGTTAGCGCGCTGGCCGACTGGTTGGCGATGTACTTCGCGCCCGTCACGCCGTTCGCCGAGGACCTGGCCGCACACGTCACCGATTCCGTGCGCCCGGCCGTGGCGGCGCTGGCCGAACGCCTTGGCGCGCTGACGGAATGGACCAAGGCCAGCATCCAGCAGGCCTTGAAGGAAACGCTGGCCGCCACTGGTTTGAAGATGCCGCAACTCGCCGTGCCGGTGCGTGTCATCGTCTGCGGTCGTGCTCAGACGCCCAGCCTGGACGCCGTGCTTGAGCACTTCGACCGGAAAAAAGTTCTCGAACGCTTGCAATCGGTCTGAAATTCGACATATACTCTTGGTCTCGCTTGAACGGCGCTGTTAACGAAGAGATCGAAAGCGAAAGCCAAGATTGATTCGATAGCACAGGGGGTATAGCTCAGCTGGGAGAGCGCTTGCATGGCATGCAAGAGGTCAGCGGTTCGATCCCGCTTACCTCCACCAAATTCCCAAAAGGTTTTGAGTGGCGCGCGGTTCAAGTCATGAAGGATTCGTCCCCTTCGTCTAGAGGCCTAGGACACCACCCTTTCACGGTGATTACAGGGGTTCGAATCCCCTAGGGGACGCCAAATGCTGTCGCAAGACAGGATTTGAAAATTCCGCCGCAAGGTGGGCGAGTTTGATGAGCTTGGATACTGTGGAAAGACGGTATCGAATTCATCCCACGCGGAGTGGTAGTTCAGTTGGTTAGAATACCGGCCTGTCACGCCGGGGGTCGCGGGTTCGAGCCCCGTCCACTCCGCCAAGGATTCCATCGGGTCCGCCCGATAAAATGAACGGCCAATTTATTGGCCGTTTGTTTTTGAAGATCGTTTGAATCACGCCTTTCGGGGGTATAGCTCAGCTGGGAGAGCGCTTGCATGGCATGCAAGAGGTCAGCGGTTCGATCCCGCTTACCTCCACCAAATCAAACCTCAGTTTGATCGACAGCGTGATTTGAAATCGAAAGGTTCAGTCCCCTTCGTCTAGAGGCCTAGGACACCACCCTTTCACGGTGATTACAGGGGTTCGAATCCCCTAGGGGACGCCAAAATTGCTTTGGCAATCCCGTCGCAGGACGGAGATTCCCGTCGCAAGACGGGCGAGTTTGATGAGCTTGGATACTATTGAAGACGGTATCGAATTCATCCCACGCGGAGTGGTAGTTCAGTTGGTTAGAATACCGGCCTGTCACGCCGGGGGTCGCGGGTTCGAGCCCCGTCCACTCCGCCAAAAACAAAATGCGCCGAAGTCCTCGCGGACTTCGGCGCATTGCCTTTTGGGGCGCCCGATGTTCTCAGGAAACGCCGCGCGCGGGCGCCGGAGCCGTTCCCGCTTCGTCGTTGCTGCCGCTGCCGTGGACCTGCGGGCTCGTGTTGGCGGGGCGAGGCTCGGGCGTCGCGGTGCGTGGTGTCTCGCTGCTGCTGCGCTTGCCGCTGACGACCAGCCGTGCGAGCTTGACCACCTCGCTGGCCTCGGCCGGAAGCCCCGCGGCTGCCATGCCCATGGCCAGGCAGAGGCTCATCCATCCCTTCAGCAGTCGCGACATTTCCGGCTCCAGGCCTTGTACACAGCAAGGCACGGATTGAAGTGTTCAGTAGTTGGCGCCGCCAAACCAGCGCCAGGCGATGAATTGCGTTTTTCCGGGGATGAACTGCGGCACGCTCCGTCAGCGATGCCCCATGACCGGTGGATCGGGGCGCGATACTGACGCGCTCCTCTCCGGCAGTATGCAAATCCCATTTCCGCTATCGACCGAGACGCCGAAGATTCACCGACGTGTCTGGCATGCCGGCACGCGCGTCTACAGCGTTGGTGGTTTGGCGACGCTCTTCATCTGGCTGCTGGTCGGCGACTTCGCGATGCACATGCGCGAGCGTGCCGCCGTGCCCACGGTGATGGAACTGCTGCGCCAGTACCACGCGTCCAGCACGACCATGTCCATCCTCGTCACCGCGTTTCCGGCGGTGATCTGGATGATCCTGGTGCCTGCGGTGTCCTTCCGCTCGGACCGCCACCGCGGCCCGCGCGGGCGGCGCATCCCCTACCTGCTGCTGCCCACGCCCATCGGCGCGCTGGCCATGATCGGCCTGGGCAGTTCGCCCTGGCTGGGCGGGCAGATCCACGCCGTGCTGGGCAGTGCGTCGCCGGGGCTGGACTTCTGCGTGCTGGCGCTGTTCTGCGTGTTCTGGACCGTATTCGAGTGCGTCGCCATCATGACGCTGGAGCTGTTCGCGGCCCTCATCAACGACGTCGTGCCCAGGCCCCTGCTGGGCCGCTTCTACGGCGCCTTCCGTGCCATCAGCCTCGGCGCCGGTGTCATCTTCAACCTGTGGATCTTCAAGCTCACCGAGACTCACCTGTTCGAGATCTTCGTCGGCATCGGCCTGTTCTTCGGCGTCGGCTTCACGCTGATGTGCGCCAAGGTCAAGGAAGGCGAATACCCGCCACCGCCCGAGGCGACGGGAGCCCCCGGCTTCGTCGGCGGCGCGCGCACCTATGTGCGCGAGTGCTTCACCCACCCCTACTACCGCTGGTGCTTCGCCGTCATTGCCATCGGCATGCTGACGCCCAGCCCCTTCAACACCTTCTACCAGTGGTATGCCGACTCCCTCGGCATGCCCAAGCAGCGCCTGGGCGAGCTGCTGGCCTGGTCGTTCACGATCTCCATCGTGCTGGCCTACGGCATCGGCTGGCTGGTGGACCGCTTCAACGCGCTGCGCATCTCCGTCGTGATGCTGCTGCTGGCCGGCACGGCCTATATCGGCGGCTTCCTGCTCGTGCACGACGTGCCGAGCTTCAGCGTCGTCTTCATGCTGCATACCGTGCTCAGCGGCGCGTTCTACACGGCCGTCGGCTCGCTGCCGATGATGCTCTTCCCCAGGCTGCGCTTCTCGCAGTTCGCGTCGGCGGCCAACATGGTGCGCGGAATTGCCGCACTGCTGGTCAGCCTCGTCCAGGGGCCGGTCATCGACTGGTCCGGCCGCAACTACAAGCTCGCGCTGCTGGGCAGCGGCGTGTTTGCCTTCATCGCAGCGGCCTGCGGCCTGCTGCTGTTGGCCCGCATACGGCGTGGTGCCGTGGGCGACCACGGCTGAGCCGAGTGGCAACCGGCCGCGCCGGCCCGACACCGCCCTAGCGTGGCGCGCTGGCGGTCTGGCCCTTCTCCTTCAGGAAGCCATTCACGTCCAGCCAGTGCAGGAACACCGGGAACCAGCCGTTGGCCGTGTTGCCCGGATAGCCCAGGCCGAAGCCGTGGCCGCCGTTCTGGTAGAGGTGGAACTCGACCGGCTTGCCGGCGTCGAACCACGACTTGACGACGCCGAACTGGCCCTTGAACAGGAAGTCGTCGCTGGCGATGGCGGTGAACATCGGCGGCGCATCCTTGGGCACGTCGACCGGGCCCATGCCGCCGTAGATCGGACCGATGAAGGCGAGCTTCATCGTCTTGGAGTTCAGCGTGCTGTGCATGGTCAGGCCAGCGCCGGCGGAGAAGCCGATCATGCCCAGCCGCCTGGTGTCGACGCCCCACTCCTTGGCGCGGGACACGATGAGCGCGTACGCCGCCTCGGCATCGGCGAGCTGGTTGTTCAGGTCGGGGACGATGGCGCGCGGGTTGCCGTCGGTGGCGCTGTTGCCGGCCGCCGAGAACATGCGATCCATCGACTGCTTGAGGCCGTCAAGCGTGTCCGGCGTCGGATGCAGCCGGTACTTGAGCACGAAGGCGGCAATGCCCTTGTCGGCCAGGGCCTGGGCCACCTTCCAGCCCTCGTTGTTGATCGACAGCCAGCGGAAGCCGCCGCCCGGCGCCACCAGCACGGCCGCGCCGTTGCCCTTGCCCGGTGCCGGCAGATAGGGCGTCAGCGTGGCCGTGGTGACGTTGCGCACCATGGGCTCGCCCCACTGCTTGAACCAGCTCTCGGAGGCGGGCTGGTTGGCGACGCCACCTGTGCCCAGCTTGATGGCATTGGGCTCGGCGATGGCGGCGAGCGGGTGGATGGTGCCGTCCTGGGCGAGGACGCTGGACGCCGCGGCGGCCATGACGACGGCGAAAAGGGCAGAGCGCAAGGTTTGCATGGGAGTCGGGGGGGGGCGAGGTGGAAAGGAAGAGGGGACGGGCCGCCGCGCTCAACGCGGCAGCAGCAGCTGGCGCGCCAGCGAGAAGGTGGCGCTTTCGGCCGGCGCGCCGGTGCCTGGCTGGCCGCCGCCCACGCTGAGGCCGTAGCTGCCGGGCATGACCTGGCGCACGCCATCGCGGTCGACGAAGCTGAGGTCGCGGGCATACAGGCGCCAGCTCACCTCGCGCCGCTCGCCCGCCTTCAGCGCCAGGCGCTGGAAGCCGCGCAGCGCCAGCCGCGGGGCGCCGTCGAAGCGCGGCGGCGTCAGGTAGAGCTGGGCCACCTCGTCGCCATCGCGCGCGCTGGTGTTGGTGATGGCGCTGCGCACGACGAGGCTCACGTCCTTGCCGTCGTCCTGCACCTCGACCTGAGGCGTCTCGTAATGGAAGCTGGCGTAGCTCAGCCCGTGGCCGAAGGGGTAGACGACCGGCTTGTCGAAGAAGCGATAGGTGCGGCCGGCCATGCGGTAGTCGTCGAAGGGCGGGAGGTCGGCCGCGCTCCTGTAGAAGGTCACCGGCAGGCGACCGGCCGGGTTGGCCGCGCCGGCCAGCACCTGGGCGATGGCCTGGCCGCCGCCTTCGCCCGGATACCAGGCCTGCAGCACGGCCGCCGCGTTGGCATCGGCCCAGGACAGGTCGATGGCGCTGCCGCTGAGGTTCACGACGACGACGGGCTTGCCCAGCTGCGCCACGGCCTGCAGATAGGCGCGCTGGTCGGCCGGCAGGTCGAGCCTGGTGCGGTCGCCGCCCGAGAAGCCGTCGATCTTGACGGGCATCTCCTCGCCTTCGAGGTCCGAGGTCAGGCCGACGACGGCGACGACGACGTCCGCCTCCTTCGCGCCGACGCGCAGGTCGGCCAGCGGCTGGCGCGACACGCGCTTCCAGATCATGCCGGGCGGCGCACCCACGCCCGACTCCGTCTCGAACTGCAGCGCATGGCGCTCGCCTTGCTTCAGGTCCACCTGCACCAGGGCCACCGGCTCGGCCCAGCGCGTGGGCTTCTTGGCGAGCACGACGTCGCGGCCGGCGATGCGCACCTGGCCTTTCACACCCGACAGACCCAGGCGATAGCTGCCGGTCTCCGGCGCAATGAAGGAGCCCGTCCACACCGTGCGCACCACATCACCGGCGCCGCTGACGTCCTGCGGGCGCGAATCGATCTGCGCGACGCCGTGGCTGCCCGCGGCCCGGGCCTCGAAGCGGCGCTTGCCCGCCTCCCTGGGCGAGCCCGCTTGCAGGTTGAAGTAGCTGGCGCGCAGGCCCGGGCTGCCGTCCGGCGCGACGAAGGCGCTCGCGGGCACGGGGTCGCCGTCGGTGATAGCCGGGCCGAAGGGCACGAGCCTGACCTGGGCTTTGCCGAACTGCTGGCTCAGGCCTTCGTAGACCGTCTGCGTCGGCCCCGTCTGGCCGGAGGAGTAGTTGCCGCGCATCACGCGGCGCGCATCGGCGAGCGGGCCGGCGACGGCGATGCGGGTGGCGGCCTTCAGCGGCAGCGTGCCGTCGTTCTTCAGCAGTACCAGGCTTTCGACGGCCGCGCGCAGCGCCAGCGCGCGATGCTCGGCCGAGTTGATCGTCTCGCCCTTGGGGAAGGCACGCTCCACCACGCCCGGCAGGTCGCCGACGCGCAGCCGCGCGGAGAACAGGCGCGTCAGCGCCGTGTCGATGTCGGCCTCGCGGATGTAGCCGCGCTGCAGCGCCTGCTTGTAGCGCTCGCCGAGGCCGGGCGTGTGCGACAGCGTGGCGCCGTTGCACTCGTTGTCCACACCGGCCTTCAGTGCCGCGGCGGCGCCAGCTGCCGCATCGACGGCGTACTTGTGGTTGGCGCTGATGTCGACGACGGCGTCGCAGTCCGACACCACATAGCCCTTGAACTTCCAGTCCTCGCGCAGCGTCTTCACGAGCAGGCTCTGGCTCGCGCAGGCGGGCTCGCCGTTGACGCGGTTGTAGGCGCACATCAGCGAGCCGGCCTGCGCGTCGACGATGGCGGCGCGGAAGGCCGGCAGGTAGGTGTCCTCCAGGTCCTGGGCCGAGACCCACACGTCCACCGAATGCCGCGTGGATTCCGGCCCGCTGTGCACGGCGAAATGCTTGGGGCTGGCGATGACACGCGGCCGCGTCGCGTCCGGCCCCTGCATGCCGCGCACGAAGGCCTGGCCCAGCGTGCCGGTCAGGAAGGGGTCTTCGCCATAGGTCTCCTGGCCGCGGCCCCAGCGCGGGTCGCGGAAGATGTTGATGTTGGGCGACCAGGTGTCCAGCGAGCCGCCGATGCGGTTGGGGTTGGGCTTGTGGCGGCCCAGCGCATGGACGGCCTGCACCTCGGTGCTGATGGCGGCGGCCACGTCCTGCATCAACCGGTCGTTGAAGCTCGCGGCCAGGCCGACCGGCTGCGGGAAGTTGGTCGTCGCGCCGGGACCGAAGGCGCCGTGCAGCGACTCGGTCCACCAGTTGTAGGCCGGGATGCCCAGGCGGGGAATGGCCGGCGCGCCGTTCAGCAGTTGCTCGACCTTCTCGTCGAGTGTCAGCTTCGCGACGATGCGGCGCGCCTGGCTGTCGGCATCGGTCGTGTCGGCGGCGGCAGCCAGGCCGTTGAATGCCAGGCCCCAGGCCAGGCATGCGGTGGGCAGGATCTTCAAGCGTGTCTCCGGATTCTTGTTGCGTTCCATTGTGTGGTAGCGCAATCAATATTGAAAGATCTTTTCCCGGATTGACGGCTTTGCCAGTTGGCGTTAGTCGCTGAGTTCTCCCTATGTGGTGAGGTGAAATCTGCCGCGATGAAATGTTTTCTGGTACCGATACCTGATCCGTCATCTATCCTTCACCGATCACGTCGCTTTTCCAGCATGAACGACCCCATCACCAACGCGTCCACCGGCGTGCTGAAGAAGGCCTCGATGGCCGCCTTGGGCGTCGCGACGATGGGCTCGCCGCGCACGTTGAACGAGGTGTTGACGAGGATGGGCACGCCGGTGAGGCGGTCGAAGCATTCGAGCAGTTCGTGGAACAGCGGGTTGGTGTCGGCATGCACGGTCTGCACGCGGGCGCTCCGGTCGCTGTGCAGCGCGGACGGAATGCTTTCGGCGCGGCCGGGCTTCACGCGGTAGGTGAACAACATGAAGGGCGACCTGCCGTCGTTGGCCTCGGCGGGTTCGAACCAGTCGGCCAGGCGCTCCGCCAGCACCGCGGGGGCGACGGGCCTGAAGTCTTCGCGGTCCTTCAGCTCGTTGAGGCGGGCCTGCATGTCCGGGTCGACCGGCGAGGCCAGCAGGGAGCGGGCGCCCAGCGCGCGCGGGCCGAACTCCATGCGCCCCTGGAACCAGGCCACGATCTTGTTGTCGGCCAGCAGCCGGGCCGTCTCACTCGCGACGTCGTCCACGCGCCGGTAGCTCAACTGGGCCCAACGCAGCAAGGCCTCGATGTCGGCATCGTCGAAGGCGGGGCCGAGATAGGCGTGATCCATCTGCCAGCGCCGCGGCGCGAGCGTCAGGACCGAGCCGCTGAGCGCGTCCGAGCCTTCGGCCGCGTTCTGGTGCGTGCTGTCCTCCTCCAGCCCGCGGCGTTCGCGGGCGTCCGTCCACAGCGCGGCGCCCAGCGCCGTGCCGGCGTCGCCGGCCGCGGGTTGCACCCACACGCGGCGGAAGATGCCGGCGTCGCGCAGCCGCGCGTTCATCACGCAGTTCAGCGCCACGCCGCCGGCCATGGCCAGGTCTTGCTCGCCGCTGCGCTCGCGCAGCCAGCGCGCCAGTACCAGCACGGTGTCTTCCAGCACCTGCTGCACCGAAGCCGCCAGGTCCAGGTGATGCGGCTCCATGGCCGCACCGGCGGCGCGGCGTGGGCCGAAGGCCTGCTCGAAGTCGAGCGGCGTCCAGCGGTACTGCCCGTCCGCCCCGACCTGCAGGTGCTCGCGCAGCCGCGCGGCAAACCGCGGCCGGCCCATCGCGGCCATGGCCATCACCTTGTATTCGTCGCTGGAATGCAGGAAGCCCAGGTGCGACGTGACCTGTTCGTAGAGCAGGCCGAGGGAGCTGGGCACGCACACCTCGCCCAGGGCCTCGTAGCGGCTGTCGCGGTAGCGGCCATAGGTCGTGCTCGCCCGTTCGCCACGGCCGTCCAGCGTCATCACCGCGCAGCGCGAGAAGGGCGCGGCCAGGAAGGCGCTGGCCTGGTGGCACAGGTGATGGGCCACGAAGTGCCAGCGATAGGGCGGGCGGCGCTCCGGCAGCGCGAAGCGACGCTGCAGGTGGTGGGGCACGCCGTCGCGCAGCTGGCGCGGCGCGTTCAGCACATAGGACGCGAACAGCGGGTCCCACGGGCTTTCCCAGATGCCGGGCTCGAAGTCCGACGGCTGCAACGGCAGCGTGAAGCGCTGCTCCGGCGCGCGGTCGCCGAGAAAGAGTTCGGGGTCGAAGCTGTAGGCCACGTGGGCCACCTCCGCCAGCGTCGCCCCGGCCTCCTTCAGGCAGAAGTCGATGGCGCGGTAGGGCAGCTCCCAGGCGGTGAAGGGCAGGGGGCGCTTGCCGTGCTTGATGCGCGTGAAGCGCTCTTCCTCGGCGGCGGCCACGACCTGGCCGTCCAGCACCAGCGCGGCGGCCGAGTCATGGAAGCTCGCGTTGATGCCCAGCGTCAGCAGGCGAGGCGCGGCAAGGCCCGGCGTGGCCGGTGCGGGAGTGGGTTGCATGTCTTCTCCTGGTGATGAGGGCCCGTTGCAGCAATGCGGGTGCCGCCTGCGTTTCAGCCCGGCGCGCGGGCCAGCTGGCGCAGCGCCTGCACCAGCGCGACCGGGGCGACCGGCTTGGCCATGTGGCGCTGGAAGCCCGCGGCCAGCGCGCGCAGCCGGTCCTCGGGCTGGGCCATGCCCGTCAGCGCGATGGCGGGCAGACGCTGGCCGAGCGGCACCTGGCGCTGCGCCTCCAGCGCGCGGATGCTGCGCACGACGGCGTGGCCGTCCTCGGCGCCCAGCGCGATGTCGCAGACCAGCGCCTGCGGCCAGTCGGCCACCTCGCGCGCGCCGAGGGACTGCAGCGCCGCCTGGCCGGACGACATGCGCTCGGTGCGGGCGCCGTCGCGCTCCAGCAGCGCGCTCAGCGACATCAGCGCGTCCTCGTCGTCGTCCACGCACATGACGGCCAGCCCGGCCAGCGGCGGCTGTGCCGGGTCTTGACCGGGCTGCTGCGCCGTTGCCGCCGGCGCGTCCAGCCGCGCGTCCTCGGGCAGGGCCAGCGCCGGCAGCGGGAAGTCGAGCTGCAGCTGCTGCTCGCCCGCGCCGGTGTCGCGCGTCATGGACAGCTGGCCGCCGGCCGCGTCGACCAGCGTGCGCAGCTCCAGCGAGTCGGGCGCGGTGCGGGCGTCGTCCTCCAGCCGGCCGTGGTAGGCCAGCGTCAGCTGGCTGGCCATGGCCCCACGCGTCAGCCGCGCTTCCATGCGGCCGCCGGTGGCGCCGTGCAGCGCCAGCTGGCAAAGCAGTTGCATGATGCGCGCCATGCGACTGGCGTCGCCCATCACGCTGGCGACTTCGAGGTCGACGCGCGTGAACAGCTCGATGCGGCGCGCCGCCAGCTCGTCGCGCAGGCCGTCCAGGCTCAGCACCAGCAGGCCCGCGAGGTTGACCGAATGCTGCGCCAGCTGCCGCTCCAGCGTCTGCGCCTGCTGCTGCTGGCGCTGCAGCTCCCACAGCTGCGCATACAGGCCCTGGCGGGCCAGCAGCTCGTCGTGCCGGCCACGCTCGGCGATGCGGCCGGCGTCCATCACGATGATCTCGTCCGCGTTGACGATGGTGGACAGCCGGTGCGCAATGATCAGCGACGTGCGGTCGCGCGCCACGCGCTCCAGCGCCCCCTGGATGGCGCGCTCGGCCTTGGTGTCCAGCGCCGACGTGGCCTCGTCCAGCACCATGATCGGCGGGTTCTTCAGGAAGGCACGCGCGATGGCGATGCGCTGCTTCTCGCCACCCGAGAGTCGCGCGCCGCGCTCGCCCACCAGCGTCTCGTAGCCCTCGGGCAGCTGGCGGATGAAGTCGTCGGCCTGGGCCGCGCGGGCCGCCGCGAAGATCTCCTCCTGCAGCGCCCCGACCCGGCCATAGCCGATGTTGTAGGCGATGGTGTCGTTGAACAGCATCGGGTCCTGCGGCACGACGCCGATGGCCTCGCGCAGGCTCTGCTGCGTCAGGCCTGCCACCGGCTGGCCGCCGATGGTCACGCGGCCGCTGTCGGGCTCATACAGGCGCATCAGGATGCGCGCCAGCGTGGACTTGCCCGAGCCGCTGCTGCCCACCACGGCGCAGGTCTTGCCGTGCGGGATCTCCAGCGAGAAGTCGTGCAGCACGCGGCGCTGCGGCTCGTAGCCGAAGTCGATGTGCTCGAAGCGCAGCGTGGTATCGCCGCCGCGCAAGGGTTGGGCGTCGGGCGCGTCCTGGATGTCCGGTGCCTTGCGCAGCAGGCGGAACAGCGTCTCGGTGTTGAGCAGCGCGTCGCGCGTCTCGCGGAAGACGAAGCCCAGCGTGTTGAGCGGCAGGAACACCTGGATCAGATAGGCATTCACCATCACCAGGTCGCCGATGCTCATGCGGCCGGCCGCCGTGTCGAAGCCGGCCATCAGCATGACGGCGCCCACGCCCACGGCGATGATGCCGGCCTGGCCCAGGTGCAGGGCCGAGAGCGTCTTCTGGCTGCCGACGCCGCCCTCCACCCACTGCGTCAGCACGCCCAGATAACGTTCCCGTTCAGCGGATTCACGGCCGTGCGCCTTCACGGCGTCGTAGTTGAGCAGCGTGTCCACCAGCAGGCCGTGGGCGCGCGTGTCGTGGCTGTTCATGATGCGCTGGCTCTCCACGCGCTCACGCGTCTTCCAGCCGGTCCAGACTGCGTAGCCCAGCATCGTCGCGGCGATGACGGCGACGAACTTCAGGCCGTAGCCGGCCGTCACGATGACCAGCACGACGGCGAACTCGACTGCCGTGGGCAGCACCGTGAAGACACCCGCCCCCAGCAGATAGCCCACGCCGCCCACGCCCCGTTCCACCTCGCGGATGAGGGCGCCGGTGCTTCGCTGGGCATGGAAGCGCGGGCTCATGTCCAGCAGATGGGCGAAGGCGCGTTCCGCGAAGCCGCCGACGACCTGCTTGCCGACGCGGGCGAAGACGAGGTCCCGCAACTCGGTGAACAGGACGCTGGCAAAGCGCAGCAGCGCGTAGCCCACCAGCAGCCACACGGGGGCCACCAACGCGGCGTGGGCACCGGCGGGCGTGAGCTCGTCGACGATGGCCTTGAGCATGCCGGGCACGCCGACGGCCGCCAGCTTGGACAGCACCAGCAGCGCCAGCGCCAGCCCTGCCTTGGCTCGCCAGGGGCGCAGCGCCTCCCACAGCTGGGCGAGCGCCTGCCGACCGGTGACCGGTGCGCGGGAGTCATTCATGGCCGGTCATTCGCAATCCGTGGCTCGCATTCGCGCCGCCGAGCAATCCGCGGTCCCGCAGCCGGTGGCGGCCGGGCAGCGCTTCGGCAAGAAGTTCAGGAAATCCCGTGCGTAGAGAACGACCGGGCGACCGACAGAGCGCGGGGTCAAGCCCCGCGGTGACGCAGCGCTTCGCCTTCGCGCGGCACGACGGTATGTCGATTGCTGCCCTGGCGCCCATCAACGAATGGAGCCGTCATGACCACAGCCCCCTTGAGAGTCGCCCTCATCAGCGAGCATGCGTCGCCGCTGGCCCGGCAGGGCGGCGTCGATGCCGGCGGACAGAACGTCTATGTGCTGCATGTGGCGACGGCGCTCGCGCGGCTCGGCCACCACGTGGACGTGCTGACGCGGCGCGACCAACGCGCGGTGCCCACGGCCGTGGACATGCGGCCGGGCGTGCGCGTCATCCACATCGATGCCGGCCCGCCCGAGTTCGTGCCCAAGGAAAGGCTGCTGCCCTTCATGAAGGCCTTCGGCACCGAGGCGCTGCGGCTGATGCGGCGCAGCCTCCCCTATGACGTGGTGCACGCCAACTTCTTCATGTCGGGCGTCGTGGGCCTGCGCCTGCAGCGCCAGCTGGACGTGCCGCTGGTGCAGACCTTCCACGCGCTGGGCGCCGTGCGGCGGCTGCACCAGAAGTCGGCCGACGGCTTTCCGCCCGAGCGCCTGGCGCTGGAGAAGCGCATCGCGGCCGAGGCCGACTGCGTGGTGGCCGAATGTCCGCAGGACGCCGCGGACCTGATGGCCCACTGCGGCGCACCGGCACGCCGCATCGCCCAGGTGCCCTGCGGCGTCGACCTGGACGAGTTCTCGCCCGGCGACCGGCTGGAGGCGCGGCGTCGCCTGCAGCTGCCGGAAGACGAGTTCATCGTGCTGCAGCTGGGCCGGCTGGTGCCGCGCAAGGGCATCGACAACGTCATCCGCGCGGTGGCCCGCCTCGGCGAGGGCCGGCCCTGGCGGCTGCTGGTGGTGGGGGGCGACAGCTTCGAGCCCGACGAAGTGTTGACCCCTGAGATCGCCAGGCTGCGCGCAGTGGCGCGCGAGAGCGGCGTGGCCGGGCGCGTGAGCTTCGTCGGCCGGCGCGACCGGCATCAGCTGCGCGACTACTACCAGGCGGCCGACGTCTTCGTCACGACGCCCTGGTACGAGCCCTTCGGCATCACGCCGCTGGAGAGCATGGCCTGCGGCACGCCGGTCATCGGCGCGGCGGTGGGCGGCATCCAGCACACGGTGGTCGACGGGCTGACGGGCTTTCTGGTGCCGCCGCACGACCCCGACGTGCTGGCGATGCGGCTCGAGGACCTGCGCGGCGATCCGATGCTGGGGCGCTTGATGGGCCGCGCCGGGCGCACCCGCGTCTGCCGCGAGTTCACTTGGGACAGCGTGGCCGCCCGGCTGGCTGCCTTGTACGAGCGCGTCGCCTACGAGCGCCGCCAGCGTGCCCATCGCCGGGCCCTGCATCTGGTGCCCGAGCGGGCCGCGCCCAGGCCGGCCGGCCTGCCGCTGCAGACCATCGGGGCTGAAGGATGAGCACTGCGGACTCCCGCTGGCGCAGCGCCCGCCGCATGCTGTTGGTGAGGCTGGACAACCTGGGCGACGTGCTGATGACGACGCCGGCCCTCGCCGCCGTGCGCGAGTCGCTGCCGCAGGCCCACCTCGCGCTGCTGGCTGCGCCGGCGTCGCAGGCGCTGCTGCCCCACCTGCCCATGCTCGACGAGGTCATCGCCTTCCACGCGCCCTGGGTCAAGGCCGGTGCCGCGGCGCTGGACGGCCAGCCCGTCGGCGATGCCGAGCTCGCGCTGCTGCAGCGGCTGCGGGAAGCGCGCTTCGACGCGGCCATCGTCTTCACCGTCTGCACGCAGAGCGCGCTGCCCGCGGCGCTGCTGTGCCGCATGGCCGGCATCCCGCTCGTGCTGGCCCATGTGCGCGAGCGCGCCTACGGCCTGCTCAGCGACGAGGTGCGCGACGACGACCGCATCCGCGTCGGCATGCGCCACGAGGTGCAGCGGCAGCTGGATCTGGTCGCGCAGGTGGGACTGCGCACGGTCGACGAGCGCCTGCGCTTCGAACTGCGCGATACCGACCGTGCCGCCGCGCGCCAGGTATTGCACGCGGCCGGCGTGGCCGATGGCGCGCCCTATGTGCTGCTGCATCCCGGCGCCAGCGCGGCGTCGCGCCGCTATCCGGCCGAAGCCTATGGCGCCGCGGCCGAGCTGCTGCAGCGCAGCGGCGCCCGCGTGCTGCTGTGCGCCGGCCCGGCCGAAGGCGAGCTGCTGCTGCAGGCCCGCCGCGCCATGCAGGCACCCTGCACGGTGCTGCCGCCGCCCGCCAGCCTGGGCGAGCTGGCGGCGCTGGTGGCCGGCGCGCGCGTGCTGGTGGCCAACAACAGCGGGCCGGTCCACCTGGCCGCGGCCGTCGGCACGCCGGTGGTGGACCTCTATGCGCTGACCAACCCGCAGCACACGCCCTGGCAGGTGCCGGCGCGCGTGCTGAACCACGACGTGCCCTGCCGCAACTGCCAGCGCAGCGTCTGCGACCAGCCCGGCCACGGCTGCCTGCGCGGCGTGGCGCCGCAGGCGGTGGCCGACGCTGCGCGGGATTTGATGCAGGAGGTGGCATGAAGCCTCATGACCGGGTCGATATCTGCGTCGTCGTGCCCACCTTCCACCGCCCGGCGCTGCTGCACAGCTGCCTGTCGGCGCTGCTGTCGCAGACGCTGCCCCAGCACCGCTTCGAGATCATCGTGGTGGACGACGGCCACGACGACGTCACCCGCGACTGCGTGCTCGCGCTGGCCGCGCTGGCACCCGCGCCGCGCATCCGCTATCTGCGTCCGGCCACGGGCCGCGGGCCGGCGGTGGCGCGCAACTGCGGCTGGCGGGCCACCGACGCGCCTCTCGTCGCCTTCACCGACGACGACACCCAGCCCGACCCGGGCTGGCTGCGCCACGGCATCGAAGCGCTCACGCAGCAGCCGCAGTGGGTGGCCGCCGCGGGCCAGGTGTGGGTGCCCCGGCGCGAGATGCGCATGAGCCGCCCGCCCACCGACCACGAGCTGATGACGCGCGGCCTGGAGAGCGCCGAGTTCGTCACCGCCAATGCCTTCGTGCGCCGCGCCGCGCTGGTGGCGGTGGACGGCTTCGACGAGCGCTTTCGCCGCGCCTGGCGCGAAGACTCCGACCTGCAGTTCCGCCTGCAGCAGCTCGGCACCGTCGGCCGCGCGCCGCTGGCCCTGGTGTGGCATCCGGTGCGGCCGGAGCGCTGGGGCGTGTCGCTGCGCCAGCAGCGCAATGTCTTCTACGACGCGCTGCTCTACCGCAAGCACCCGCGCCTGTACCGGCAGCGCGTGCGGCCCGTGCCGCCGTGGAACTACTACGCCGTCGTCGCACTGTCGCTGCTCGCGGTGGCCTGCGCGGCGGCATCGGCACCCTGGGCTGCCGCGGCCGCCTGCACTGCCGCGCTGCTGCTGATCGCCGCGTTGGCCCGGCGCCGGCTGCGCCCCACGTCGCGTGCGCCGGAGCATGTGCTGGAGATGCTGGCCACGTCGGCCGCCATTCCCTTCCTGTCGGTGTACTGGCGGCTGCGCGGCGCCTGGCACTTCCGCACTCTGTTCCTATGAGCGCAGGCCTCGACGGCCCGGTGCAGCGCATCGTCGTACTGCGCGCGCTGATGCTAGGCGACATGCTGTGCGCGCTGCCGGCGTTGCGCCCCATCCGCCGGGCCTGGCCGCGGGCGCATATCGCCGTGCTGGGCCTGCCGGCCAGCCGCGAGCTGCTGTCGCGCATGGAATGCGTGGACCAGTGGCTGGCCTTCCCCGGCTGGCCCGGGCTGCCGGAGCATCCGGTCGATGTGCGCGCGCTGCCGGGCTTTTTGCGTGCGATGCAGGACTGCCGCTGGGACCTGGCCATCCAGCTGCATGGCAGCGGGCAACTGACCAATCCGCTCGTGCAATTGCTGGGTGCGCGCGCCACCGCGGGCTTTTACGGCCCGGGCGCGCTGCTGCCGCCCGCCGACGCGGCGCGCTACTGCCCGTGGCCGGAGCAGGGCCACGAGACGCAGCGGCTGCTGGCGCTGTGCCGCCACCTGGGCCTCCCTTTTGAAGGTGACGACCTTGAGTTCCCGCTGCGCCTCGAAGACGACGCCGCGCTGCGCACCGCCTGGCCCGGCTGGGAGGGCTGCGCGGGCTATGCCTGCGTACACGCGGGCGCGCAGCTGCCGTCACGGCGCTGGCCGGTCGCGCGCTTCGCCGCCGTGGCCGAGGCGCTGCACGACATGGGCCTCGCCGTGGTGCTGACCGGCACATCCGCCGAGCGCGCGCTGGCCGACGAGCTGGCGGCGCGATTGGCCGCGCGTAGCGTGCCGTCGATCGACCTGGTCGGGCGCACGACGCTGTGGTCGCTCGGTGCGCTGCTGCGGCGTGCGCGCCTGCTGGTCTGCAACGACACCGGCGTGTCCCACATCGCTGCGGCGCTGCGCGTGCCCAGCGTCGTGCTGTCCTGCGGCAGCGATGCCGCGCGCTGGGCGCCGCCCGACCGCGCGCTGCACCGTGTGCTGGCCATGCCCGCACCGTGCCGGCCCTGCGCCCACGCGGTGTGCCCGACGAAGCACGAATGCGCCGATGCGCTGACCGTCGACATGGTGCTGTCGGCCGTGCACGGTCAGCTTTCAACCAAGGAGATTTCATGCCCCGCCGCCTGCGCATCCTGACCTGGCACGTCCACGGCAACTACCTCTACAACCTGACGCAGGTGCCGCACGACTTCTACCTGGCGACCGACGCGGCGGGCTCGCCCGGCCATGCCGGCCGCGTCGGCGCGCTGCCCTGGGGCGACAACGTGCACGAGGCGCCGCTGGAGCGCATCGCGCAGCTGCCCTTCGACGTCGTGCTCTACCAGCACCGCGCCGGCTGGGACGACGACCGCGAGCGCTGGCTGAGCGCCGCGCAACGCGAGCTGCCGCGCATCTACCTGGAACACGACCCGCCGCAGCAGCACCCCACCGACACCCGCCACTGGGTGCAGGACCGCGGCGCGCTGCTGGTGCATTGCACCCACTTCAATTCGCTGATGTGGGATGCGGGCATCACGCCCACACGCGTCATCGAGCATGGCGTGAAGCCGCTGTCCGACGTGGTCTACGGCGGTGACCGGGTCTGCGGCCTGGTCGTCGTCAACCACCTGCAGCGCCGCGGCCGCCGCCTGGGGCTGGACTTGTATATGCAGCTGGGCAGCACGCTGCCGCTGGCGCTCGCCGGCATGGGTAGCGAGGGCCTGCCCGGCGGCCTCGGCGAGGTGCCGCAGCTCGAATTGCCGGCGCTGCTGGCCACGCACCGCTTCTTCTTCCATCCGGTGCGCTACACCAGCCTGGGCCTGGCCCTCATCGAGGCCATGCTGGTGGGCCAGCCCGTCGTCGGCCTGGCCACCACCGAGCTGGCCACCGTCATCCGCAGCGGACATGACGGCTTCATTTCCAACCGCGTCGACGCGCTCGCCGATGCGATGCGCACGCTGCTGGCCGACCCCGGCCTGGCGCGGGAATGGGGCGGCCGCGGCCGCATGGTGGCGCAGCAGCGCTTCGGCATCACCCGCTTCGTCGCGGACTGGATGAACGCACTCCGAGAGGTTTCCTCATGAACGACCTGACCCCCGACACCGTGCTCGTCACCGGCGCGGCCGGCTTCATCGGCAGCCACCTCTGCGAGGCCCTGCTGGCGCGCGGCCACCGCGTGATGGCGGTCGACAACCTCAGCACCGGCGACATCGCCCACCTGGACCGCCTGCTGGGCCAGGCCGGCTTCACCTTCCAGCGCCGCGACGTGGCGCAGGAGCCCACGCCCGACATGGCGCGGGCCGGCCGCATCTTCAACCTGGCCTGCCCGGCCAGCCCCGCCTACTACCAGCAGGCGCCCGTGGACACCGTGCTCAGCAGCGTGCTGGGCGCCTGGCGGCTGCTGGAGCTGGCGCGGCAAAGCGGCGCGCGGCTGCTGCACACGTCCACCAGCGAGGTCTACGGCGATCCCGAGCAGCATCCCCAGCGCGAGGCCTACTGGGGCCACGTGAATCCGAACGGGGTCAGGTCCTGCTACGACGAAGGCAAGCGCTGCGCCGAGGCCATGCTGATGGCCTGGCGCCAGCAGCACGCGGTGGATGTCTGCATGGCGCGCATCTTCAACACCTACGGCCCCCGCCTGCGGCCGGGCGACGGCCGCGTCGTCAGCAACTTCATCGTGCAGGCGCTGCAGGGCGAAGACCTGACCGTCTACGGCGACGGCCAGCAGACGCGCAGCTTCTGCTATGTGGACGACACGATGCGCGGCCTGCTGCTGCTGATGGACAGCGGCGAGGTCGGCCCGGTCAACATCGGCAACCCCGGCGAGCACACGATGCTGGAGCTGGCCGAGCAGGTGCTGCGCCTGACGGGCAGCCGCTCCCGGCTGGTGTTCCGCCCGCTGCCCGAGGACGACCCGCGCCGGCGCTGCCCCGACATCGGCCGAGCCCGCTCAATGCTGGGCTGGCGGCCCGAGGTGGCGCTGGAGGATGGGCTGCAGCGCACGATCCACCATTTCCGCGAGCTGCTCGGGGCGCAGCGGGTCACCGTCGCCTGAGCACTGCTGCAGCGTACTGCCCGGGCTGCTTGCGCCATCCCAGCGCACGATGCCCTGCACGTGCGCCGCCAGCGCGGCGTGCAGGCTGTCGTGCACCGGGCCCAGCCAGTGCAGATTGGGCGGGCGCGGTTCGTCACCGGGCAGCTCGGCCGCGTCGACGACGAGGTGCAGCGCCGGCTGGCGCCAGGCGGCGGCACGCAGGCGCCGGGCCAGCCTGGCGCGGGCGGCGGCGTCCTGCGTGCCGCCGAGATGCGGCGGTGCGGCCAGCCACATGCAGGGCTGAGGGATGCCGCGCAGCAGCCGGCTGAGCTCCTCGTCCTCGTAGCTGTGTGGTGCGGCGCGGCGTGGCTTGCACGACACGCCGGGCCAGCCCGGCGGCAGGCGGGCCGCGGCGCGCTGCATCAGCGCGCCGTCGGGCGGGTGGGCCGCGTCCGGCTGCACGACCAGGCCGGCCGCGGCCAGTTCGCGCCACCAGTCGGCGTGGCCGTCGGCGCGCCAGCCCGCCAGCCAGCACAGCCAGCGCTGCGGGCCGTCATCCTGCTTCAATGCGCCGCGCAGCAGCGCCAGTTGCGCCGGCGTCGGCGCGTCGGCCCAGCTGCCGGCGCCTTCGCCGTGCAGCACCAGCAGCTCGGCGCCCGGCGCCAGCGTGTGGCGGCGTATCAACGGCGCCATCGCGGCGGGGCGGGGCGGCTCCAGCACCCGCACGGGGCAACGTGCGCGCCAGGCGTCCAGCAGCAGCTGGCGCGGCGCGGTCCAGTCGTCCCAGGCGCAGGGCAGCAACAGCAGCAGACCCGGGGTTTCGGCGTCGACGTCGGGCGCGGCCTGCATGCAGGGCGGCGCCTCGTTCAGGCTGCGCCAGCACAGCAGTGCGCGGGCATAGGGGCGGTTCAGCCGGCGTGCGGGCCTGTCATCGGCCTCGGTCTGCGGCACCTGCCACAGCCCGCTGCGGTGCCAGCGCCAGGTGTCGTTCCAGTCGGGCCGGTCCAGCAGCGGGTAGAGGCACACGCCCTGCAGCGGCACGCCCAGCGCGCGGGCGCGCTGCACCTCGCCCGCCACCTCGTGCAGCCAGGCCGCGCGGCCGACGCCGATATGACCGGTCTCGGCCATCACCATCGGCCGGCGGTAGCGGCGCCACACGCCGTGCAGCAAGGCCGACAGCGGCTGGCGACGCGGGTCGCGCAGATGCCAGGCCAGGCGCTTCTCGCCCGGCACTTCCCACTGGCTGCTGTGGTAGTGGTTCATGCCCAGCCAGTCCAGCGCGTCGGCATGGCCGCCGAGCTGGGGCTCCATGCGGCCGGACAGCATGTCCAGCGTCTGCCACTGGTAGGAGCCGATGCGCTGGGCCAGCTCGCGCTGGTCGGGGTCGTCGTCCTCGTGCGGGGCCACGTGCACGACGGGCTCGACGTGCAGGAAGCGCGCCTCGGGATCGGCCGCGCGGATGGCGGCCATGCCGGCCAGCGCGGCGCGCACGAGGCGCTGCTTCACCAGGTAGCCGCTGACCAGAGAGTCCTGCGACGGGCACTGCGACTGCATGCCCGCCGGGCCCATGTCACCGGTGACGCTGGCGGCCCAGGCCAGGAAGCTGATCTCGTTGATCGGCGTGTAGAAGCGTGGCCCCGGGCACAGCGGCCGCAGCACGCGCGCCACCTCGCCGGCAAAGCGGGCGAAGCGCGGCACCATCGCGTCGTCCAGCAGCGTCAGGTCGCCGGGCACGCCGTAGTGCATCAACGTCCACAGGATCTGCACGCCCTGGCGCTGGGCGGCCTGGGCCATATGCACCGCGCGGCCGAGGTCCCAGTGGCCGCCGGCGTCCTCGCTCAGGCGCCAGCCAATGCTTTCGCGCAGGGAGAGCAGGCCGAGGCGGCGGGCGGCGCGGTAGTCGGCATCCAGGCAGCGGTCGTGGCCGGTGACGCGCACCATGTCCAGCGCCTCGCCGCGCGCGTTGATGTGGTCGGCGCCTTCGAAGCCGCCCATCCAGAAGGACTTCAGCAGCGGGGTGGCCCGGGGCATCATTTCGCCCCTGCGGGCCGAGCGCCGGGCCGCTCCCAAGCCGGCCCGTCCTGGCGATGTGCTTGTGGCTCAACGCCGCAAGCATCGCCGTCCCCGCGGGGGACCGGCCAAGGTACTCCTTGGACGAGGGGCTCAATCTCCAGCCCTCGCTCGACCAGCGCGCACCAGCTGTGGCCGATGAAGATGTGCGCCTCCTGGATGCGAGCGGTGTCGGCATGCGGCACCACCAGGCAGAGCTCGCACAGCGCCGCCATGTCGCCGCCGTCGCGCCCGGAGAGGCCGATGCGCGTGACGCCCAGCTCGCCCGCCCGCTCCAGCGCCCGCAGCACATTGGGCGAGCGGCCGGACGTGGAGATGGCCACGACGCAGTCGCCGCGCCGCGCCAGCGCGCCGAGCTGGCGCGCGAACACCTGCTCGAAGCCGTAGTCGTTGGCTATGCAGGTCAGCGCCGACGTGTCGGTGGTCAGCGCCAGCGCGGCGAGGGGGCGGCGTTCGCGCTGGAAGCGGCCCGTGAACTCGGCGGCGAGGTGCTGGCAGTCGGCGGCCGAACCGCCGTTGCCCATCAGCAGCAGCTTGCCGCCGCCACGCAGCGACGCGCTGATCAGCGCCGCGGCGCGCACGATGTCGGGCTGCAGCGTGTGCAGGCGGTCGAACAGCGCCCGGTGGGCGGCCAGGCCGCGGGCGACGATGGCTTCGTCGTCATGCGATGGCTCTCCGTTCGGGCCGAGCGCCGGGCCGCTCCCAAGCCGGCCCGTCATGGCGATGTGCCTGCCGGTCGATCCGGCAGGCATCGCCGTCCCCGCGGGGGACCGGCCAAGGTACTCCTTGGACGAGGGGTTCATGTGATCTCCAGTTCTTCAGGGGTGACCGAGGCCGTGCCGAACTTGCCGACCACCAGCCCCGCCGCACGGTTGGCCGTGCGCACCGCGTCGGCCAGCGGCTGGCCCTGCACGAGGCTGCAGGTCAGCGCGGCCAGCACGGTGTCGCCGGCGCCGCTGACGTCGTAGACCTCGCGGGCCGTGGCCGGCACCTGCAGGCAGTGGCCGCCGCGCGAGTACAGCGTCATGCCCTGCTCGCCGCGCGTCAGCAGCACGTGTTCGATGTCCAGCCGCTGCTGCAGCGTGGCCAGCCGCTCGCACAGCGCCTGCTCGTCGGCCCAGTCGCCGACGGCGGCGCGCAGCTCGGCGGCATTGGGCTTGAGCAGCCAGGCGCCGGCATAGGCGTCCCAGTCGTTGCGCTTGGGGTCCACCAGTACGCGACGGCCCAGTGCCCGGCAATGCGCCAGCAGCGGCTGCACCCGCGCCAGCGCGCCCTTGCCGTAGTCGGACAGCAGCACCCAGTCGTGCCGCTGCGCCAGCTCGCAGGCCAGCGTGTTGAGCTCGGCCACGCTGGCGGGCGGCGGCGCGGCCTCCACGTCCATGCGCAGCAGCTGCTGGCGCTGGGCGACGAGGCGGATCTTCTGCGTCGTCTGCACCGCCGGGCTGCGCACGAAATGCTGGGTGATGCCGGGCTCGTCCAGCAGCGCCACCAGGCAGGCGCCCGCGGTGTCGGTGCCCAGCAGGCCGCTGAGCGTGCAGGGGCAGCGCAGTCGCGCCAGGTTTAGCGCCACATTGGCCGCGCCTCCGGCACGCTGGGACTGGCGCTGCAGCTGCAGCACCGGCACGGGCGCCTCCGGCGAGATGCGCTGCACCGCGCCGTCGAGATAGACGTCCAGCATGCAGTCGCCCACCACGAGCACGGCGGGCGGCGCGCTGAGCAGGGCCGAGGCATCCAGCGGGTTCATGCTGCCTGCACCCGCGCCAGCAGCCGCGTCGTGGAGTGGCCGGCCAGGTAGGGCGCGATGACGACGCGCCCGCCCCAGCCGCGCACCAGCGGCGTCTCGGGCAGCTGCTCGATGTCGTAGTCGCCGCCCTTCACGTAGACGTCGGGCTGCAGCGCGGCCAGCAGCGCCGCGGGCGTGGCCTCGTCGAACCACGTGACCCAGGACACGCAGGCCAGTGCGCCGACGACGCGGGCGCGGTGGGCCAGCGTGTTCAGCGGCCGCGTGCCCGCCCAGCCGGCCTTGCCCAGGGCGGCGGCCGAGGCATCGCCGTTGAGCGCCACCACCAGGCAGCTGCCGAGGCGGGCGGCGGTCTCAAGGCAGCTGACGTGGCCGACGTGCAGCAGGTCGAACACGCCGTTGGTGAAGACCAGCGGACGGGGCAGCTGCGGCGCCATGTCGGTCAGCCGGCCGGGTGCCAGGCATTTCTGGGTGCTGTCGCTGGTATCGGGCACGAGGCTTCTCCTGGGTTGTCCGACGGCATGGAGCAGTCCGCATGCCGCGCATGCGCCGCGGCCACGTGGTCGGCCAGCGCGGCCCAGTCGGTGAACGTGGCCTCGGGTTCGCGCAGCCGCGAATGCCGCCAGACCGTCTCGCCGCCGCTGTCGAACAGCAGCCCGCGCGCGCCGGCGCGGTGGCCGGCCTCGACGTCGTCCAGCGTGTCGCCGACCATCCACGAGCGCGCCAGGTCCAGCCCATGCCGCTGCGCGGCGCGGATCAGCATGCCCGGCGCCGGCTTGCGGCACAGGCAGGCCGGGCGGCCCTGTGCGTCGGGCGCGTGCGGGCACAGCTCCACGTCCAGCAGCGTCACGCCGCACTCGTCGCGCAAGCGCTGCTGCAGCACCTGCTGCAGCAAAGCGAACTGCGCCCGCGTGAAATGGCCGCGCGCCAGCCCGCTCTGGTTGGTGACGATGACGAGCGCCACGCCCGCGCGCTGCAGCCGCGCCAGCGCCTCACCCGCACCGGGCATGAAGCGCAGCAGCGCGGGGTCGACGTTGTAGGGCACGTTCTCGATCAGCGTGCCGTCCTTGTCGATGAACAGGCAGGGGCGCAGCGAGCGCGGCGGCGTGGCTGCTTGGGGCAGCAACGCGAGCGGATCGACCAGTCCGGTCATGGCCAGGAGGTTTCCAAGGTCGGCAGCACGGTCATCTCGGGAATGACGCTGCCGGGAGGCTGCTGCAGCAGGTAGCGCACCGCGCTGGCCACGTTGATGGGGTCCTGCAGCTTGGTTTCGTCGATGCCGGGGAAGCGGTCCAGCAGGAAGGGCGTCTTCATGCCGCCGGCCACGATGGCGCTGACGCGCACGCCCTGCTCGCGCAGCTCGGCATGCAGCGCGTGCGACAGGCCCAGCAGCCCCCACTTGGTGGCGTGGTAGGCGCTGGCATTGGGCCAGGCCCGCTTGGACGCGGTGGAGGCGATGTTGACCACATGGCCGCCGCCCCGCTGGGTGCGCATGTGCGCGGTGGCGAACTTGGCCATCAGCAGCGGGCCGGACAGGTTGGTGTGCAGCACGCGCAGCCAGTCGTCCACCGCCAGCTCGGCCAGCGGCGCGGTCACGTCCACGGCGGCGTTGTTGATCAGCGCATCGAGCCGGCCGAACTGCTTCAGCGCAGCGTCCACCGCCTGCTGGCACTGGCCCGGGTCGGCCACGTCCAGCGACAGCGCGACGGCCTCGATGTCGCGCTCGTCCAGCAGCGCGGCGCAGTTCTCGGCGCGCTGCATGTTCACGTCGGCGATGGCGATGCGCATGCCGGCCTCGCCCAGCACCTGGGCTATTGCCGCGCCCAGGCCGCCGCCGCCGCCGGTGACGAGGGCGACCTGGCCTTTCAAAGATGGCGGAATTGGCGTGACGGCGGAGGCGAGGGAAGCGGAAAGTGTGTCGGTCATGGGGTGAGCCCGGTTGGGTTGTCGAAAGGGCAATTCATCGGCCGCCGGCCGGGTCGGCCGCGACCCAGGCCTGCGCACGCAACTGCGCGGCAGCCATCAGCGAGAAGCATTCGTCCCAGATCGGGAAGGCGCCGCTGGCAGCGACGACCAGGCCGTCCAGCCACACGCCGCCCCACAGCGGCGGCTCGTCGGCGCCCAGGCGGTGCGGCGCCATCAGCAGCAGCCGGCGGCTGTCCATGCGGTGGCGCCACGACAGCAGCGCCTTGCGGTGGGCGTAGTCGGCGTAGTCGACGTCCCAGCGCGCACGGTCGCCGATGGAATGCTCCACCAGCACGCGCGGCGCGGCATCGACGCAGCAGGCCGGGTCCAGCACCACCAGGTGCAGCACGCCCAGCCCGCTCACGTCGGGGCGAGCCAGCTGGGCCGCTATGGCCGGCGTGAGGTGTTGCAGCGCCAGGCGCGCGGCGTCGACATCCAGGAAGCGGCTGGTCATTGGTGCACCCTTCGGCGTTGCTCGGCGGCGGGCAGCTTGAGCATCTGCCGGTACTTGGTGACGGTGCGGCGGGCCACGCTCAGGCCCTGCGTGCCCAGCACGCGCGCGATCTCGGCGTCGGCCAGCGGCTGGCGCGGGTCCTCGGCCTCCAGCATCTCGCGCACCAGCCCGCGGATGGCGGTGCCCGAGCAGGCCCGGCCGTTCGTGCTGACGATGGGGCGGGAGAAGAAGAACTTCAGCTCGAACACGCCGGAGGGCGTCGCGATGTACTTGTTGTTCGTGACGCGGCAGATGGTGCTGGCGTGCAGTCCCACCTCGTCGGCAATCTCCTTCAGGCACAGCGGCTTCATGGCCATGGCGCCGAAGTCCAGGAAGCCGCGCTGCCGCGCGACGATGGCCTCGCCGACGTTCAGGATGGTCGCGAAGCGCTGCTGCAGATTGCGCAACGTCCAGCGCGCCTCCTGCAGGTGCTCGCCCATCTCGGCGTGCTGGGCCGTGCGGTGGCGCTGGAACAGTGCGGCATAGATCTGGTTGAGCTGCAGCCTGGGCACGACGGCCGGGTTGAGCTGCACGCGCCAGTTGCCGCGCACCTTCTTCACGGTGAGGTCGGGCACGATGGCCTCCACAGCGGACGACCCCACGCGCCAGCCGGGCCGCGGGTCGAGCCGGCGGATGCGCTGGCAGACCTGGTCGACCACGGCGACCGGCGCCTGCAGCTTGCGCGCCAGCTGCGCCACGTCGTGCGCGGCCAGCGTGGCGAGGTGGTCGCGCACGATGGTGCTGGCCATGTCGCGCATCTGCGGGCAGGCGATGGCGGGCATCTGCAGCTGCAGGCATTCGGCCACCGAGCGCGCGCCGACGCCGGCGGGTTCCAGCGCCTGCACGCGGCGCAGCGCGATGTCCATCTCCTGCAGCGTGGGGGAGGGCAGCAGGCCGGACAGGTGCAGCAGCTCCTCCAGCGGCGTGCGCAGGTAGCCGTCGTCGTCCAGCGACTCGATGACGGTGAGGGCCAGCGCGCGGTCGCGTTCGCCAAGCGGCAGCACGTTGATCTGCGTGCGCAGCGACGCGCTCAGCGTGGGCGCGGCCGCCACGCGGTCCATCGCCTCCAGCTCGTCGTCGCCCGCCTGGCGCAGGCCGCCGCTGCCGATCTCGGCGCGCCACAGGTCGCGGTCTTCGCCCGGGTCTTCATGCAGCGGCGCGTCGTCGCCGTCTGCTTCGGCATCGCCGACTTCAAGGAAAGGATTGGCGCCGGCCACGTCGCGCATCAGCGCGGCGAACTCCAGCGACGACATCTGCAGCAGCTTCACGGCGTGCTGCATGCGGGGCGACAGGGCGGCGGTCTGCCTGGCGGCAGTGTGGAGATGGAGGGAGTTCAAGTGATCGATCCTCAACGGGCGGGGGCGAGCCCGTACTACGCAACGTCCATGCCGTGCCGGTGCCGCGGCGTGCCGCCATGGGTAAACGCTGCGGCGGGCGAGATCCCCGATGCCGCCGCGGCCAGCGGTTTACCGATGCGTTTTCGGTAAACGCTTCTGCGGGGATGCCGGCAGCGCGGCGCCGCGTCCGGCCTGACGGCGCTTTCGAGCGGCATGGCCATTGCTCGACAGCGGCACCCTCATCCCCGAAAGCATCCATGGCCACGCTCCATCTCCCTCAAGGCCCTCTCGGCCTGACGACCACGCCAATCGCCCGGCGTGCCGCCGGGGAGCCGGCCCCCCAGGCGCCCGTGCTGCTGGTCTTCTCCCACCTGCGCTGGGGCTTCGTCCACCAGCGCCCCCAGCACCTGCTGTCGCGCCTGGCCGGGCGCTGGCGCGTGCTGTTCGTCGAGGAGCCCCAGCTCTGCGACGGCGCCGCGCGGCTGGCCGTGCAGGAGGTCGCGCCCGGCCTGACCGTGCTGGCGCCGCACACGCCCATCGCGGCGCCGGGCTTCCACGACGACCAGATCACCGCCATCGAGCTGCTGCTGCGCACCCATCTGGCGGAGCAGGCGCTGCGGGTCGACGTGACCTGGCTCTACACGCCGATGGCCCTGCCGCTGGCGCTGGCGCTGGGCGCGGAGGTGCTGGTGTACGACTGCATGGACGAGCTGTCGGCCTTCCGCGGCGCGCCGCGCCAGCTGCGCCAGCGCGAGTCGGCGCTGCTGCAGCAGGCCGCGCTGGTGCTGACCGGCGGGCCGTCGCTGTACGACGCGCGCCGGCACCAGCACGCCAACATCCACTGCCTGCCCAGTTCGGTCGACGCCGCGCATTTTTCCGCCGACCAGGTCGATGCCACCAGCGATCTAGCCGCGCAGGCGCAGGCCCTGCAGGGCGCGCTGCCACATCCGCGCCTGGGCTTCTTCGGCGTCATCGACGAACGGCTGGACGTCGCGCTGGTCGAGGCGCTGGCCGACCGCCATCCCGACTGGTCCCTCGTCATGGTGGGGCCGGTCGCCAAGATCGACCCGGCCGGCCTGCCGCAGCGGCCCAACCTGCACTGGCTGGGCATGCAGCGCTACGAGCTGCTGCCCCATCTGCTGGCCGGCTGGGACGTTGCGCTGATGCCCTTCGCGCTGAACGAGTCGACGCGCTTCATCAGCCCCACCAAGACGCTGGAGTACATGGCCGGCGGCAAGCCCGTCGTCAGCACACCCATCCACGACGTGCAGCGGCTGTACGGCTCGGCCGTCGCGCTGGCGCCTGCCGGGGACGCCTTCGTGCAGGCCTGCGAGGCGCTGCTGGCCGAGGGTGCGGACGAGCGCAATGCACGGCGGGCCGAGATGGACCGCCTCGTCGCGCGCGGCTCGTGGCAGGCCACGGCCGATGCTGTGCATGCGCTGCTGGTGGACGCGATGGCGCCGCGCGAGGCGGGACTGGAGCCTGTCGCCGTGGTCGCCTGAAATCATGGTCATCGACGCTCATTTGCACTGCACCGGCCGCGAGACGCAGGGCGACGTGCTGCGCTCGCTGGACGCGGCCGGCATCGACGTGGGCGTGCTGCTCGCGCCCTTTCTCAACGACGGCTATTCGCTGGGCGATGCGGCCTCGCTGCGCCGCGCCAACGACCACCTGGCGCGGCTGGTGCACGGTGCCGGCGACCGGCTCGTCGGGCTGGCGGTGGTCAACCCGTCCCGGCCCGGCGCGGCTGCCGACCTGCGCCGTGCGGTGGAGGCGGGCCTCAGCGGCGCGAAGATGGTGCCCAGCGGCTGGTATCCCTACGACGACGTCGTGCAGCCGACCTTCGCCGAGGCGGCGCGGCTGAAGCTGCCGCTGCTCTTCCACAGCGGCATCTTCATCGACGGCCGTTCGGGGCGCTTCTGCCGGCCGGTGTTCTTCGAGGCGCTGCGCGACCACCCGGGCGTGCGCGTGACGCTGGCCCACCTCGGCTGGCCCTGGACCGACGAGGCTATCGCCGTCGGGCTGATCGACCGCATCCACGGCGTGCCCGACGCGCAGGCGGTGTTCCGCTTCGACCTGTCCTTCGGCCCGCCGCCGCCCTACCGGCTGGAGGTCATCAAGCGTGCGCTGGAGGTGCTGGGCCCGGGCTCGCTGCAGTTCGGCAGCGACTGCTTCCTGCCCTGTCCGGGCGCCGAGATCGCCGAGCGGCGCGGCTGGCTGGTGGCGCTGCTGGACGAACTCGACGTCGACGCCACGGCGCGCGAGCAGATCTTCAGCGGCACGGCCGCCACCTGGCTGGGCCGCACGCCGGTCGCGGCCACGCCGGCCGGACACGGCTCGCCCTCCCACGCGCCGCGCAGCGCTGCGCCCCCCGCACCTGCCGCCTTCAGCCTGTGGCAGCGCCGCGGCTGGCGGCCGGTGTGCTGCTGACTTGCCCTGTACCCCCTATGCCTGCATCTTCTTCATCCCCGTCCCGCATCCATGTGCTGGAAGTGATCGGCAACGCCATCGTCGGCGGCATGGAAACCTGGGTGGAGCGCTTCATCGAGCGCATGCCGCGCGAGCGCTTCCGCTTCACGGCGCTGTGCCCCTTCGAGGGCCCGTTCACCGCGCGGCTGCGTGCGCTGGACGTGGAGGTGCTCATCGTGCCCATGCCCGACGACCCGCCCTGGGCCAGCCTGCAGGTGGCGCTGGCGCTGGTGTCGGCCAGCGGCATCGACCTGCTGCACGCCCACCTGCCCAAGGCGCATCTGCTCGCCGGGCTGGTGGGGCGGCTGGCGGGCAAGCCGGTGGTGACCACCATCCACGGGCGGCAGCTGACGATGCTGGACCTGGAGGTGCACCGCGCGGTGGGCAGCCACCTCAGCACCGTCTGCCGCCACGGCTATTTCCACGCGCTGGGCCTGGGTGTCAACGCGGCGCAGCTGAGCTGCGAGATGAACGGCGTGGACACCGCGCTCTTCCAGCCTCGCCAGCCCGCGCCGGGCGGGCTGCGCGAGCGGCTGGGCGTGGCGCCCGGCGTGCCGCTGGCGGGCTTCATCGGCCGGCTGTCACCCGAGAAGGGGCCCGAGGTCTTCGTGCGGGCCATGGCGCTGCTGCAGGCACGCGACGCCCAGGCGCAGGCCGTCGTCGTCGGCGAGGGCCCGATGGACGCGGAGCTGCTGGCGCTGGCCGACCGGCTGGGTGCGCTGCCGCGCCTGCATTTCGCCGGCCTACAGGGCGACATGCCGGCGGTCTACGGCGAGCTCGACATGGTGGTGTCCAGCTCGCATTCCGAGGCCATGCCGCTGGCGCTGATGGAAGCCATGGCCAGCGGCCTGCCGGTGGTGGCCACGCGCGTGGGCGGCGTGCCCGACATCGTCGAGCACGGCCAGACCGGCTGGCTGGTCGCGCCGGGCGATGCGCAGGACATCGCCAACCGCTGCGCGGCGCTGGCCGCCGACCCGGCGCTGGGCCGGCGCCTGGGTGCCTGCGGCCGGCAGCGCGTGATGGAGCGTTTCTCGCTGGATGAAAGCGTGGAGCGCGTGAGCCGGCTGCTGGCCCGGCTGGCCCAGCCGCGGGCCGACGGGCCGCGCCGCGTGGCCATGCTGGCCGGCGGCAGCGGCTCGCCCGCGCGATGAGCGCTGGCTAGGTGTCCAGGTCGGCCGCGTCGCCGCCGGCCGCATATTCGCGCAGGCGGTTGTAGAGCGTCTTCAGGCTGATGCCGAGCGCGGCGGCCGTGCGTTCCTTGTGCTGGTTGAAGTGCTGCAGCGTGGCCAGCGTCAGCGCCTGCACGGCCGCGTCGGCCGAGATGCCGATGGGCAGCGTGATGGTGGCGCCCGTGGGCTCACCGCCCGGCCATGCCGGTCCGCGGGCCTGCTGCGACGAGGCTTCCAGCGCCGCGTCGGCGAGCGGGAACCTGGCCTTCTGCGGCGCGGGCGGCGCTGCCGCCGGGCGGTCGTTGCGCGGCAGCCAGCGGCAGCCGATCTCGCCGCCCGTGGCCATCACGTAGGCGCGCTGCACCGCGTTGCGCAGCTCGCGCACATTGCCGGGCCAGTCGAACTCCTGCAGCTGCTTCAACGCGGCGTCGGTGAAGTGGCACTGCCGCCCTTCCTGCTCCGAGACCAGGCGCAGGAAGTGGTTCGCCAGCAGCGGCACGTCGGACAGGCGCTCGCGCAGCGGCGGGATGGCGAGCGGGAAGACGTTGAGCCGGTACAGCAGGTCTTCGCGCATGCGGCCGGCGGCCACGGCCCGCTCGGGCACGCGGTTGGTGGCCGCGATGATGCGCACGTCGGTCTCCTGGCTGGTGGTGCCGCCCACGCGCATGAAGCGCCCGGTCTCCAGCACGCGCAGCAGCTTGACCTGCAGGTCCAGCGGCATCTCGGTGATCTCGTCCAGGAACAGCGTGCCGCCGCGGGCCCGCTCGAAGAAGCCCTGGTGCTGGCGCTCCGCGCCGGTGAAGCTGCCCTTCTCGTGGCCGAAGATCTCGCTCTCGATGAGCTGCGGCGACATGGCGCCGCAGTTCACCGCGATGAAGGGGTTGTTGCGCCGGCGCGAGAGGTCGTGCACCGTCTGCGCCACCACCTCCTTGCCGGTGCCGCTCTCGCCGGTGATGAACACCGTGATGCCGGTGCCGGCCACGCGGCCGATCTGCTCGTAGAGCCGCTGCATGGGCCGGCTCGTGCCCCACAGATGGCCGAAGTGGCCGGCCGTCTGCAGGTTGGCCTGCAGCGTCTGGACTTCCCCCTGCAGCACCGCCGGCTTCATCAGCCGCGACAGCAGGCCGCGCAGGTGGGTGTGGTTGATCGGCTTGACGAGGTAATCCGCCGCGCCCAGGCGCAGCGCCTGCACGCTGGTGTCGACGCTGGCATGGCCCGTGCACAGCACGATCTCCGCATTGGCCGCGATGACCGGGTCGGCCATCAGCTCCATGCCGCTGCCGTCGGGCAGCTGCAGGTCCAGCATCAGGATGTCGGGCTGCTGCAGCGCGATCTGGCGCCGCGCCTCGGCAATCGACTGCGCGGTGGCCACGGTCAGGCCCTGGCGGGCGATCAGGTCGCGCAGCGAACGCGCGGACTCGATGTCGTCGTCGACGACGAGGGCATGCGGCATGGGTCGGCTGATCTCTGATGTCTTCAAGGTGCAATGCAGTAACGGCCGTGCCGGAAAGCGTCCATGTTCGGGGCGTGTCGCCGCTTGCGGGAACCGTTACACCCCCAGGTCGCAGAAGTCGGGGACACGCATGCCGCTCAGGAACGCCGTTTGCACGGCGCTGTCTAGTCGGGCGCCGGCGCGGCTGGCAGCAGCAGCGTGACCGTCGTGCCCGCGCCGGGCCGGCTCTGCAGCCGCGCCAGGCCGCCGGCCTGCCGGCAGAAGGCCTGGACCTGGGCCAGCCCGAGGCCCAGGCCCTCGCCGCGGGGCCGGGTCGTGAAGAAGGGCTCGAACGCCAGCGCCGCCACCTCCGGCGCCATGCCGCTGCCGTCGTCGCGCACGCTCAGCTGCACGCAGGAGCGCTCCTCCCGGTGGGCGTTGTCGGCCAGCAGCTGCAGCAGGCCGCCCTCGGGCATGGCGTCGCACGCGTTCAAGGTCAGGTTCAGCAGGGCCAGGCACAGCTCGTCCGGGTCTACCCACACCGGCGCGGTGCCCGGCGAGACCTGGGTCGTGATCGTCATGCGCTTGCCTGCCAGGCCGCACAGCGTCTGCCGCATCTCGGGCAGGGCCTGCGCCAGGTCCACGCGCCGGGGGCGTGCGGGCGGCGGGTGGGCCAGGCGCATCACCTGCTGCGTGAGCCAGCTGCCTTTCTCCACGGCGCGCAGCGTCGACTCGATGAGTGCCCGCGCTTCGTCGTCGCCATCCGGCGTCTGCAGCAGGTGGGTGTTGTTGCTGATGATGCCCAGCAGGTTGTTGAAGTCGTGCGCCAGCCCGCCGGCCAGCCGGCCCAGCGCACCCAGGCGCTGGCCCTGCACGGCGGTCTCGGCGGCGAGGGGTTGGGGGGGCAATGTCGGCATTGCCAGGGATGATCCCCTCATTGGCGCGCGGCCGCGCTCCCCAGGTTCGCAGCGCGCCACAGCCCGGCGCGGCATTGCCATTGGTGCGCGCAGTCTTGCCGTCAGCCCTTTGCACCATGGGCCGCGATCAGGCGGCGCAGCTCGGCCAGGTCGAGCGGCTTCACGAGGTGGGCGTCGAAGCCGGCGGCGCGGGTGTCCTGCTGGTCCTGCGGCGCGCCCCAGCCGGTGGCGGCGATCAGCAGCACCGCGGCGCCCCAGGGTTGCGCACGGATGCGCCGCGCCACTTCCAGCCCGCTGATGTCGGGCAGGCCGACGTCCAGGATCACCACCTCGGGCGGCTGCGCCTGGGCCGCCTTCAGCCCCTCTTCGCCCGAGCTGGCGCTGTCCACCTCGTGGCCGGCGGCGCGCAGCACCTTGGCCAGGCTCCAGGTGGCCTCGGCGTTGTCGTCGACCACCAACACGCGCCGGCCCGGGCCGGCCACGGCCGGCGGCTCGGCGCGCGTTTGCACGCGGCCATCGGCCGACAACGGCAGCCGCACGACGAAGGCGCTGCCGCTGCCCGGGCCGCCACTGTGGCCGGTGATGGTGCCGCCATGCAGGCCCACGATGCTGCGGGCCAGCGCCAGCCCCACGCCCAGGCCCGGCACGGTCTGGTGCCTGTGGGCCGCGACCTGGTCGCGCGTGAACATGTCGAACATCGACTCCACCACCTCGGGGCGCATGCCGATGCCGTTGTCGCTGACGGCGACGACCGCCTGGCCGTCGTCGACGCCGGCCAGCAGCCGGATGCTGCCGCCGCGAGGCGTGTACTTGATCGCGTTGATCAGCAGGTTGGACAGCACCTGGGTCAGCCGCACCGGGTCGCCGTCGAGCATGACGGGGCCGTCGGGCAGGTCGGCCTGGAAGGCGTGGCCGGCGCTTTCCAGCGCGTGCCGGGTCGCGGCGACGGCGTCGTCGATGACCGTGCGCAGGTCGATGTGCTGCACCTGCAGCACCAGCTTTTCCAGCCGCAGCAGCGACACGTCCAGCAGGTCGGTCAGCAGTGCCTTCATCGCCTCGACCTGGCGCTGCACCATGGCGACCGCCTGGGCGCGGTCGGCCGGGGTCGCGGTGTCCAGCTGCAGCACGCTGGCCGCCGCGCCGATGGAGGCTAGTGGATTGCGCAGCTCGTGGGCCAGCACGGCGAGGAATCGGTCCTTGGCCTTGTCGGCCGCCTCCAGCGCAGACAGGGCCTGCTGCTTCTCCTCGACCGCCAGCACGAGGTTGGCGCGGTTCTCTTCCAGCTCCTCGCGGGCGCGCCGCTCGTCGGTCTGGTCTCGCATGATCTTCACGAAGCCCTGCACCGGGCTGCCCTCGGCGCCATCGCGCATGGCCATCAGCGCGCCGCTGACCCACAGCTTGCTGCCGTCCTTGCGCACATGCAGCCGGTCGTCGGCCGAGCGCCCATCGCGCAGCGCGGCGGCGACCTCGTGCTCGGGCACGTGGGCGGCGCGGTCGGCGGGCGTGAACAGCTTGTCGAAGGGCTGGCCCAGCATGTCGGCCTCGCTGTAGCCCAGCAGGTGCTCGGCGCCGGGGTTCCAGTGCGTGACGCGGCGCTCCAGGTCGATGGAGAAGATGGCGTAGTCGCGCGAGTTCTCGACGATGAGGCGCAACTGCTCCTCGCTGCGGCGCAGCGCGATCTCCGTCAGCCGACCCCGCTTGCGCTCGGTGATGTCGACGAAGGTGAAGACGACGCCGGCGATACGGTCGTCCAGCGTTCGGTAGGGCAGGGCGCGCACGAAGTACCAGTTGCCTTCCGCGTCGCGGATCTCGCGTTCGGCGGGCAGCAGGCGGTCCAGCACCTGGCGGGCGTCGCGGTGCAGGTCGGCGTAGTCGAGCTGGTTGGTCAGGTCCGACAGCGGCCGGCCGACGTCGCTCGGGATGAGGTTGAACAGCGTCAACGCCGACGGCGTGTAGCGCGTCACGCGCAACTCGCGGTCCAGGAAGATGGTCGCGATGGCGGTCGCATCCATCAGGTTCTGCATGTCGCTGTTGGAGTGGCCCAGCTCGTCGATCTTGGCCTTCAGCTCGTGGTTGACGGTGGTCAGTTCCTCGTTGATGGACTGCAGCTCCTCGCGGCTGGTCTCCAGCTCCTCGGTGGCCGAGCGCAGCTCCTCGTTCATGGCCTGCAGCTCTTCGTTGCTGGCCTTGAGCTCCTCGGTGGAGGCCTCGTACTGCTCCACCGTGTCGCGCAGGTGGAACTTCAGCCGCTCCAGCTCGCGGTCCAGGTGGGTGGCGACGGAGTCGACCCGGCGCGCGGCGGCGGCGCGCTCGGTCGTTGCGTCCGCGCGCTGGGCATCGGTCTCTGCAGCGCGCGTGTGCACCAGCACCAGGGCCAGTCCGGAGCGCAGGTCGCCCAGCGGCCGCACCTCGATGAACACGAATTCGTCTTCGCCGGTGGCTTGCGCGATCAGCACCGGCGGCGTGCGCACGACGGACTGGTGCTGCGTGGCCTGGTAGAGCGCCGCGCGCAGTTCGATGCGCAGCTCCGGCCGCACCAGCCGCAGCAGGTTGCGCGTCGGCTCGCCGCCGGACATCTGCATGTACTGCCCGGCCGACGGCGACATGTGCAGCACTTCGTGCTCGCCATCGACGATCAGCGACGGCGGGGCCAGCTGTTCCAGCAGCTTGAAGTGCAGCTCGCCCCAGGACGTGGCCCGGCCTTCCAGGCTGGTGGGCGCACGCGGCACCATGGCACCCTGGACGAAGGCCGTGCCGGCGATGACCGGCCCCGAACGCGCGGCCTGCTGGGCCTCGATGGCCAGCGCCATCGTTGACGGTCCACCCGGGATGGGCACGATGGCGCGCGGCGCGGCCTGGCGCTCGTACAGGCGCAGCTTCTTGTCCACGACGGTGAACTTGGCATTGCCATCGTCCACCGACTCCGACGCGCCCAGGAACAGCAGCCCGCCCGGCTGCAGCGCGAAGTGGAAGATGTCGAACACGCGCTGCTGGGCCTCGCGCGTCAGGTAGATCAGCAGGTTGCGGCAGGTCACCAGCTCCACGCGCGAGAACGGCGAGTCCTTCAGCACGTCGTGCACGGCGAACAGCACGATCTCGCGCAGCTCGCGGCGCACGCGAAAGCCCCGGTGCTCGCGCACGAAGAAGCGCCGCAGCCGCTCTTCCGACACGTCGGTCTGGATGGCCGTCTGGTACATGCCCTCACGGGCCACGCGCAGGGCCTCGTCGTCCAGGTCGGTGGCGAAGATCTGGATCTGCGGCGGCGCGTCCAGCGTGCGCGCGTATTCGCTCAGCAGCATGCCGACGGAGTAGGCCTCCTCGCCGGTCGCGCAGGCCGCCACCCACACGCGCACCGTGTCGCTGGGTCCCTTGCCGTGGAACAGGCGTGGCAGCTCCAGCTCCAGCCCGGCGAAGCACTCGGGGTCGCGGAAGAAGTTGGTGACGCTGATGAGCAGGTCCTGCAGCAGCGCGCCCACCTCGCCGGGGCGGGTGCGCAGGCAGGCCAGGTAGCCGGCCAGGTCCTCGATGCCGTTGACCTGCATGCGCCGCGCGATGCGGCGCAGGATGGTGGCGCGCTTGTAGTAGGCGAAGTCGCGCCCGGTGCGCGTGCGCAGGAAGGTCAGCACATCGCGCAACGCGGCCTCGTCCAGCTGCACGGCGCTGCGCGCCTGCTCGGCCGGCTGAGCGCCCTGCTCGGGCGGCAGGCGCATCTGGCGCTCCAGCCGGAAGTAGCCCAGCACGCGCTCGGGGATGTCCGCCACCGGCAGCGTCCAGTCCACCATGCCGGTGGCGATCGCCGCGCGCGGCATGCCGCTGGCCTCGGCTTCCTCGGGGTCCTGCACGACGGTCAGGCCGCCGCGCTCCTTGATGCGGCGGATGCCGACGGCGCCGTCGCCGTCCATGCCCGACAGCACCACCGCCGCCGCATGCGCGCCGTGCGTGTCGGCCAGCGTGCGGAAGAACAGGTCCACGGTGACGTGGCGGGCGGTGTCGCGCTTCATCGGCACCACGCGCAGGTGGCCGTCCATGCTGTGCAGCGCCTTGCCGGGCGGGATGACGTAGACGGTGTCCGGCTGCACCGGCTGCGAGTCGGTGACCTGCACGACCGGCATCACGGTGGAGCGCTGCAGCACGTCGGCCAGCAGGCTTTCGTGGTCGGCCGCCAGGTGAAGCACGACGACATAGGCGACGCCGCCATCCGCGGGCGCCCGTTCGAAGAAGGCCTGCAGCGCCTGCACGCCGCCGGCGGAACCGCCGATCCCCACCACGGGCAGCTTGTCGTAGCCGGCGGAAGGGACGACGTTGTCCAGGTCGTCCACCCGCCGTTCGTGCTCGCCGGCGGGCGTCGTGTCGTCGCTCATGTCATTCCTTTGCGCTCCCGCCCGGACCAGCCACGTGGGGTGGCCTGCTCATCGACGGGGCAGCCCGCGTGCCCGCACCATGCAGGGCCAGTGGCGCGGCATTGTCCTCGCAACGGACGCGGCTCACGCGCTGTTTCAGCGTCACGCCGATGGCCCTGGCCGCGGTCGCGATGGCCGCCTATCCTCACTCGCAGCGCAGTGCTGAGGACCGTCATGAGCCAGAGCCCCGCCCCGCCGCCGGAGGATGTGCCGGAGGGCGCCTTCGACGTCGTCGTGCTCGCCGGCTCGGCAGGCGGCGCGGCGGCCGCCGCCCGGGCGCTGCGCGCGCTGATGCCCGACTGCGCGCTGCCCATCGTGCTGATGCTGCACCTGCCGCCCGACTCGGACCTCGCCGAGTACTTCGGGCGCTTTCCCTTCGCCGCCGGCAGCACGTCCTGGGTCACCGCCGACTCGCGGCTCGCTGCCGGGCAGCTGCTGGTCTGCCCGCCACGCGCCTTCGTGCAGCTGACGCCGGACGGCCGCTGCCAGCTCACGCCCTGCGAACGTGGCGCGCTGGACAGGCCCATCGACCGGCTGCTGCAGTCGGTCGCGCGCAGCTTCGGCCCGCGGGCCATCGCGGTGCTGCTGACCGGCATGGGCAATGACGGCGCCGCCGGCGCGCGTGAACTGCATGCGGCGGGCGGGCAGGTGCTGGTGCAGAGCCCGGCCACGGCCGAGTACGCCGACATGCCCAAGGCCGCCATCGATGCCGGCGCGGCCCATCTCGTCGTGCCGCTGGACGACCTCGGCCAGGTGGTGCTGGAGCTGGTGGCCGGCACGCCGCGGCCCAAGGCGCGCTCGGAGCTGCAGGCCATCGCCCGCGCCTTTGGCGACCGTGGCGAGATCGCCGGCCTGGCCCGGCAGATCGACTGGAGCGCCACGGTGCTGGGGCCGGCGCTGATGTGGCCCGAGGAGCTGAAGACGCTGGTGCGCGTGGCGCTCGACGCCCCGCAGGCCACCGCGGTCTGGTGGGGGCCGCAGCTCGCGCAGCTCTACAACGATGCATGGCGGGGCTATCTGGACGTCTCCCGCCACCCCGCCGCGCTGGGCGGGCCGGCAAGGCTGACCTGGGCCCGCCGCTGGCCCGACATCGAGCCCGCGGTGCTCGCCGTGCTGGCGCGCGGCGAGGCGGTGCGCAGCCCGGAGGAGCTGGTGTTCGTCGAGCGGCACGACCTCGTGGAGGAAACCTACCTCGCCTTCACCTACTCGCCGCTGCGCAACGCGGCGGGCGAGGTGGCCGGCCTGCTGCACACCGTGCGCGACCAGACGTCCGCCGTGCTGGCCGAACGCCGCATGCGCGCGCTGCAGGCCCTGGCGACCCACGCGGCGGACGCCGAGACGCCGCGTGACGTCTGCGCCCGTGCCGCTGCGGCGCTGGCCGGTTTCCCGGCGGACCTGCCCTTCGCGCTGTTCTACCTGCTCGACAGCCACGAGCGCCATGCCGCGCTGGCCGCAGCGGCCGGGCTGGTGGCGGGCTCGCCGGCCGCACCGCATCTGGTGCATCTGACAGCCTCCGATCTCGGCGGCTGGCCGCTGTTGAAGGAATGGTTCGGCGGCGGCACCGGCGACGGCCCGTGGTGGGTGGATGGCCTGCCCGCGCGCTTTCCGCAACTGGCGGCGCCGGCGTACGCGCCCGAGGGCTCGCGCGTGCCCGAGCGCGCGCTCGTGCTGCCGCTGCGGCTCATGGCCGTGGGGCGGCCCGCCGGCGCCCTGGTGCTGGGCTTGAGCCCGCACCAGCCCTACGACGCGGGCTATCGCGGCTTCCTGAGCTTCGTCGCCCAGCAGGTCAATGCGTCGCTGGGCGATGCGCGGGCCCGGGAGCTGGAACGCGAGCGCCTGGACCGGCTCGCCGCGCTGGACCTGGCCAGGACCGATTTCTTCTCCAACGTCAGCCACGAGTTCCGCACGCCGTTGACGCTGCTGCTCGCGCCGCTGGAAGCGCTGGCCGGTGAACGCGAGGCACTGCCGCCGCGCATCGGCGCGGAGCTGGACGTGGCGGTGCGCAACGCCCGGCGGCTGCTGCGGCTGGTGAACAGCCTGCTGGACTTCTCCCAGATCGAGCTGCGCGGCCGGCAGGCGCTGCTCGCCCCGGTGGACCTGGGCGCGCTGACGCAGGACATCGCCAGTGCCTTCCGCAGCGCCATCGAGTCGGCTGGCCTGGCGCTGAACGTCGAGATGGCGGCGGGCCTGCCGCCCGTGCCGGTGAACACGGCGATGTGGGAGCAGCTGGTCTCCAACCTGTTGTCCAACGCGCTCAAGTTCACCTTCGCCGGTGCCATCACCGTGCGGCTGCGCGGGCTGCGCATGCATGCCGAGCTCGAGGTGGGCGACACCGGCGTCGGCATCCCCGCGCACGAGCTGCCCAACATCTTCAAGCGCTTCCACCGCGTGCACGGCAGCCGCGCGCGCACGGCCGAGGGATCGGGCATCGGGCTGGCGGTGGTGCAGGACCTCGCGCAGCGCATGGGCGGCCAGGTCAGCGTGCGCAGCGTCGAAGGGCAGGGCAGCATGTTCACGGTCTGGCTGCCGCTGAAGGCCCAGCCGGCACGCCTGGCGCCCGTGGGCGACGCGTTGGCGCCGCAGCCGTCGCAGTTGCCCGTGGACCTGGCGGACGAGGCGGCGCGCTGGTCCAGCGGCCGGCCGGCCGGCGTGGCCGAGGACGTGCTGGATCTGCCTGCCGGGGCGCAAGAAGCGTCGCCCGGCCCGCGCCCGCGCCTGCTGGTCGTCGACGACAACGCCGACCTGCGCGACTACCTGCGCCGGCTGCTCGGCGGCCGCTGGGAGGTGCAGGCGGCTGCCGACGGCGAACAGGCGCTGGCCCTGTGCCGGGCGCAGCCGCCCGATCTCGTGCTGGCCGACGTGATGATGCCGGGTCTGGACGGCTTCGCGCTGCTGCAGAGGCTGCGCGAGACGCCGCGGCTCGCGGCGGTGCCGGTCATCCTGCTGACGGCGCGCGCCAGTGAGGAGGCGGCCATCGAAGGCCTACGCGCCGGCGCCAACGACTACATCGCCAAGCCCTTCTCGCCGCGCGAGCTGGTGGCCCGCCTGCAGGCCGCCCTGGGGCGGGCGCAGGCCGAGGCGGCGCTGCGCGAGAGCGAGGCCAAGTTCCGCGCGGTGTTTGAAACCATGATCGAGGCCTGCTGCATTTTTGAAATGATCTACGACGGGCTTGGCAAGCCGGTGGATTGGCGGGTCCTGGAAGCCAATCCAGCCTACGAGACGCAAAGCGGCCTGAAGGATGTCGCCGGCAGGCTGGCCAGCGAGTTCATGCCCGGCACGGAGGCCTACTGGTTCGAAACCTTTGGCCGGATCGTCGAAACCGGTGAGGCCGAGCAAATCGAGCAGTGGCACCAACCCACGGGTCGATGGGTCCACAGCTCGACGGCACGCGTGGGCGGCGCCGGCAGTCGTCGCCTGGTCAGCGTCTTCTACGACATCACCGAACGCAAGCGGGCCGAGATCGCGCTGCGCGAGAGCGAGGCGCATCTCGCCAGGGAGCTCGCAGATGCGCGGGTGCTGCAGGACATCAGCAACCAGCTGGTCGCCGCAGCAGCCCCCGATGGCCACTACAACCGCATCGTGGAAGCGGCGCGCAGGCTGATGCTCTCGGATGCGGCGAGCATCCAGGAACTCGATGCGGCGGATTCGCGGTTGAAGCTGCTTGCGCACACCGGCTTTCACCCGGAATCCGCGGCGTTCTGGGCCTATGTCGATGCCGACGTCGGCAGCTCCTGCGGACGCGCGCTGATCGCCCGGGACCGCGTCGTCGTGCCGGACATGGACGAGTTCGAAGCCGATCCCCACGATGTGGCGGCCTATCGCCGGTCCGGCATCATGGCCGTGCAATCGACGCCACTGGTCGCCAGCAGCGGGCGCATCATCGGCATGATGTCCACCCACTGGAAGCATCCGCACACGCCGAGCGCCGACAGCTATCGCTTCTTCGATGTGCTCGCACGCCTCGCCGCCGACTTCATCGAGCGCGCCCGCGCCAAAGCGGCGCTGCGCGACAGCGAGCTGAAGTACCGCACGCTGTTCAACGCCATCGACGAGCGCTAGCCGTCGGCCGATCCCGGCTCGGCGGCCTTGCGGTGCTTCTCGGCCAGCAGGGTCGCCGGCGTCACGTTGGCGAGGACGGCTTCCAGCTTGTTCTTCCAGCCCGCCACGACGTCGGCGTCGCCGTCCAGCATCGCCTCGTAGCCGGCGCGGGCCACGTCGGCCGGGTCGGCCTTCTTGCCCGTGCCGATCCTGGTGTCCATCAGGTCGGCGCGCTCGAAGAACTCGGTATCGGTGACGCCCGGCATCAGGCAGGTGACGGTCACGCCGCTGTCCTTCAGCTCGTTGCGCAGCGCGTAGCAGAAGGAGTCGATGAAGGCCTTGGTGGCGTTGTAGACGGCCTGGAAGCTGCCCGGTGTCAGCCCGGCGATGGAGCCGGTGACGAGGATGCGGCCCGTGCCTCGCTGCGCCATGCCGCGGCCGATCTGCTGGATGAGGTCGAGGGTGCCGGTGATGTTGGTGTCGATGACGTGGCGCACCTGCTGGAAGTCCTGGTCCAGGAAGGCATGGCCCAGGCCGTGGCCGGCATTGGCCATCAGCACGGCGACGGGGCGCTGGCCGACGGTGGCGACGAGGCGCGCGACGCCTTCGGCGGTCGCCAGGTCGACCTGCAGGGCCTCGACGTGGCTGCCGTGGGTGCGCATGTGGGCCGCCACCTCTTCCAGCGGACCCTCGTCGGCGGCGAGGAAGAGGTCGTAGCCGTCCTTGGCCAGCAGGTGGGCGAGCTCGCGGCCGATGCCGGAGGAGGCACCGGTGACGATGGCGATGGGGCGGTGGGGAACGGTGCTCATCAGGGTCTCCTTGCTGCTATGTCGGTTGATGTATTCGGGCCGAGCGCCGGGCCGCTCCCAAGCCGGCCCGGTTGGCGATGTGCGGGCGGCTCGATGCCGCCTGCATCGCCGTCCCCTCGGGGGCTGAGCCCGGACACAGCGCGCCCAGTGGGCGCGTTGTGCCTGGCGAAGCGCTGCGGCTCATGCCGCAGCGCGGTCCCAGACCGGGCCTGCCGGCGTTCAGCCGGTGCAGGGCCGGGCGAGGGGCATTCATGGACGCAGGATGACCTTGCGGCAGTCCTCCTGCTTGTCGTTGAAGATTTCGTAGCCGCGCGCGGCCTGCTCCAGCGGCAGGCGGTGCGTGACGATGACCTCAGGCCGCAGCACGCCTGTGGCGATGCGGTCCAGCAGCTCGGGCATGAAGCGCTGCGCATGCGTCTGGCCGCCCTTGAAGGTCAGGCCCTTCTCGAACGCGTCGCCGAACAGGAAGGCGTGGATGAAGCCGGCATAGACGCCCGGCACGCTGACGACGCCACCCCGGCGCGTGGCCGCGATGGCCTGGCGCAGCGCGGCGCCGCTGGAGCCTTCCAGCTTCATCGTCGTCAGCACGGTCTCGGTCGTGCTGCCCTTGGCCTCGAAGCCGACGGCGTCGATGGACGCATCGACACCGCGGTTGGCGGTCATCTCGATGATGCGGGCGGCGGGGTCGTCGATGGCGTCGAAGTTGATGGGCGTGACGCCGTAGGTGGCGGCGGCGAAGTCGAGGCGGTAGGCGTGGTGGTCGACCATGAAGACCTGCTCCGCGCCCAGCATGCGGCAGCAGGCCGCGGCCATCAGCCCGACCGGCCCGGCGCCGAAGATGGCGACGGTGGAGCCGGGCTGCACGTCGGCATTGAGGGCGGCCTGGTAGCCGGTGGGCAGGATGTCGGACAGGAACAGCACCTGTTCGTCGCCGAGCGTGGCGTCGGGAATGGCCAGAGGCCCGACGTTGGCCTTGGGCACGCGCACGTACTCCGCCTGGCCGCCGGGATAGCCGCCGTACAGGTGGCTGTAGCCGAACAGGCCGGCGCCGGCGCGGATGTCCTTGCGGTTCAGGATGGCGCCGCGGCCGGTGTTGGTGGTCTCGCAGGCCGCGAACAGCTGGCGGCCGCAGAAGAAGCAGTCGCCGCAGGCGATGGTGAACGGCACCACGACGCGGTCGCCCTTCTTCAGCGCCTGCACGCCGGGGCCCGCGTCCTCGACGATGCCCATGAACTCGTGGCCGAGGATGTCGCCCGACTTCATGTCGGGGATCTTGCCGCGGTAGATGTGCAGGTCGGAGCCGCAGATGGCGGTGGCGGTGACGCGCAGGATGATGTCGTCGGCCTCGGCGATCACCGGGTCGGGCATGGTCTCGACGCGGACATCCCCGGCGCCGTGGTAGGTCAGTGCTTTCATCGCAATCCTCGGTTGAAGTCAGGAGCGGCGCCGCAGGCGGCCCAGGGCCAGCATGGCCAGCGCACCGGCCGCCGCGGCGGCGATGCCGGGCCAGTCGGTGTCGAAGGACAGCCAGCGCGACATGGGCACGGTGATCAGCCCTGCGATGACGGCCCCCATCCCGGTGAGCATCACGTCGGCCAGCAGGCGTTGCCGGCACAGCTGCTCGGCCCGGAAGCTGGCCAGCAGGGCGATCAGCGAACTCGTTGCAAGCCACAGCACCAGATTCATCGCGTTCTCCCGTGGGGTGGGTGAGGCGATGCGGAGCAATGCGCGGGCCGTCGCTTGGATGAGCGCGTCAGACCACCGGCGGATCGGTCTCCCGTTGCGGATGGCGATGCAGCGCCAGCGCGCCGATGAAGGCGTCGGCACCCGCGGCGTGGTCGGACGTCAGCGTGATGCCGGGGTCAACGTCGCCGCCGGGCAGGGTCGTGGGCACACCCGCGATGTCCAGCAGGTCGGCCCCGCTGCCGAGCACGAGGATGGTCTTGCAGTGACGGTACTGGTCGCGAATGGTGGCCAGTGCGTTGCCGTCGCTGGCCAGGGCCGGCACGGCGGCGGCGCCGTCCGGCAGCACGAGGCCGTCGAACAGGAAACCGGGCTCGTTCTCCAGCGAGGCGTCGGCCTCCAGCGCGATGCCGTCCTCCGTCTGCACGGGGCCGATGCGGCTGGCGACGAAGCGCGGCACGGCACCCGCGTCCAGCAGCCGCGCGTGCACGTGGGCCACGCCGGCGCCGATGCAGCCGTCCGCCACCAGCACGGCGACCTTGCGACCGCGCACGCTGCCGTCGCCCGGCCGGGCCGTCAGCGACAGCGCAGGCGAGCGGGTCACCTCGGGCTTGAGGGGCCGCTCCAGCGCGCGCGGCATGGGTTCGGGCAGTGGCGACATGTTCAGGCCTGCGGCCACCTGGGCGGCCAGGTCTTCCGAGACATTGCGCAGCATGGACACGACGCGCTGGCGCACGGCGGGCACGGTGACCTTGCTGAGCTCGAAGCGGAAGGCCGCGGCGATGTGGGCCTGCTCCACGGGCGTCTGGCTGTCGTAGAACAGCGTGGCCTGGTTGAAATGTTCTGCAAAAAGTTCTGGCTTGGCTCGCACCTTGCCTTGTTCGTCGCGCGAGCGCAGGCGCTCGGCCACCGACGTGAAGCCCTGCGTCGCGCCGGCCTGGAAGGGGCAGCCACCGCCCAGCGAGTTGGGCTCGTAGGCCACCCGGCCGCGGTGGATGGCCTGGCGGTGCATGCCGTCGCGCTGGTTGTTGTGCACCGGCGCGATGGGGGAGTTGATCGGGATCTCGTGGAAGTTCGGGCCGCCCAGCCGGCTGATCTGCGTGTCCACATAGGAGTGGATGCGCCCGGCCAGCAGCGGGTCGTTGGAGAAGTCGATGCCGCGGACGATGTTGGCCGTGCAGAAGGCGACCTGCTCGGTCTCGGCGAAGAAGTTGTCGGGGTTGCGGTTCAGCACCATGCGGCCCACCGGCCGGATCGGCACCAGTTCCTCCGGCACGATCTTGGTGGCGTCGAGGATGTCGAAGCTGAAGGCCTCGGCCTGCTCCTCGGTGAAGACCTGCAGGCCCAGCTCCCACTCGGGATAGGCGCCGGCTTCGATGCGCTCCCACAGGTCGCGGCGGTGGAAGTCGGGGTCGGCGCCGGAGATCTTGACGGCCTCGTCCCACACCAGCGAATGCGTGCCGAACTTCGGGCTCCAGTGGAACTTGACGAACACCGACTCGCCGCTCGCGTTGACGAGGCGGTAGCTGTGCACGCCGAAGCCCTGCATCGTCGCGAAGCTGCGCGGGATGGCCCGGTCGCTCATGACCCACAGCAGCATGTGCGTGGACTCGGGCATCAGCGACACGAAGTCCCAGAAGGTGTCGTGGGCGCTGGCGGCCTGCGGCATCTGGTGATGCGGCTCGGGCTTGACGGCGTGCACGAGGTCGGGGAACTTCATCGCGTCCTGGATGAAGAACACCGGCATGTTGTTGCCCACCAGGTCCCAGTTGCCCTCGTCGGTGTAGAACTTGACCGCGAAGCCGCGCACGTCGCGGGCGGTGTCCTTGGAGCCGCGCTCGCCCTGCACGGTCGAGAAGCGCACGAACACCGGCGTGATCTTGCCGGCCTCGCGGAAGGGCGCGGCGATGGTCAGGTCGGGGAGGGCGTCGTAGCACTCGAAGAAGCCGTGCGCGCCCGAGCCGCGGGCGTGGACGATGCGCTCGGGGATGCGCTCGTGGTCGAAGTGGGTCAGCTTGTCGCGGAGGATGAAGTCCTCCAGCAGCACCGGGCCGCGCGTGCCGTACTTCAGCGAGTTCTGGTTGTCGGCGATGGGCACGCCCTGGTTGGTCGTCAGCCGCTGGCCGGTGGCGTCGACGCGGACGCGGTCCAGCGCGCCCGTCGTCGGGTTGGCTCCCGGCGTGGCAGCCGTGCCGGCCTTGGTGGAGGCATTGCTTTCGGACAGCGTGCTGGCGCCCGGCAGGCCGGACGGTGGCGGCAACTGCGCGCCCTGCGGCGCACGCGCACCGCTGGCGAAGCCATGCTCCGCCGCCTTGTTCGGGTTGAAGGGCAGGGCGGCAGCCATGTCGCCGGTCTGCACCGCTCGCTGGGAGGCTGCGTCGTCGGGGGCAAGCTGGGTGTGGGCGGGGCCGCTGTCGGTGTTGCGGGCGGCGGCCTTGGCGGCGGGCTTCTTGCTGGGCATTGAGGGTCCTTCGGTGGGATGACGGCCGGCGCCGGAAGCGGTCTTCTGGCAAGAGGGGTTCCCGGACGTCAGGACGCCTGCGGATCGTCAGGCGCCCAGCGGGCCGTCGTCCTTGCCCTGGTCGGGCGGGCGCTCGCCGTCGTCGTACTTCAGCACGGAGAACTTGCCGTCGCCCTCCAGGTAGGCGGCACGCACCTGGCTGATGTCGTCGATGCCGGCCTGGCGCAGTTGCGCCTGCAGGTCGTCCAGCGTGATGAACTCCTTGCGCATATTGCGCAGCAGCGGCTGGCCGGCGCGGATCATCTGCAGCGGCGGCGGGTCGGTCAGCTTGTGCACGATGTCCCAGTGATAGGCGGCGATATCGAGGGCGTAGTTCCAGAACACCAGCGTGCCGATGAGCACCATGCCTTCGCCCACGGTGTCGTAGCCGCCGGCCATCGCGTTCTGCGACGCGTCGGCAATGATGACGACGAGCAGGATGTCGGCCACGCCGAGCGAGCCGGGGTCGCGCCGCAGCACGAAGCGGAAGATCAGCAGCAGGAACCAGTAGATCAGCGTGCCGCGCAAGATGAGTTCCAGCGGCGACACGCGCAGGGCGAAGAGGTCGGACAGGTCCACGGTCATGCCTCGGGCGGGTAGGGCACGGACGGCCGGATGTCGGCCTTGATGACGCGGGCCATCTGCGCCAGCGCGCCGTCGCGTGCCTCGGCGGACTCGGCGGCGATGCAGTCCACCGGCACCCACAGCGAGTAGCCGCGCAGGTAGGCGTCCATCGCGCTGAAGAGCACGCAGCTGTCCGCGGCGATGCCGGTGACGATGAGCCGCTTGCAGTGCAATTGCTGCAGCAAGATGTCCAGCGGCGTGGCGTAGAAGGCCGAGTGCCGCGGCTTGAGCAGCGCGAAGTCCTTGGCCGTCGGGGCCATCAGCTTGGCGATCTGGCCGGCGGCGCCGGCTTGCGCCGAACAGCGCTTGAACAGCGCCTTGAAGTCCGACGTCCACTGGCCGTAGTTGTCATTCGCGTAGATCGACCGCACGCCTTCGCGTGCCAGCCGGCGACGCAGCCTGGCCGTCTGCTGCGCCGCGGCGATGGCCGAGGGCTGCAGTGCCTTCGCGCCGTCGAACTTCAAGGGGTTGATGAAGTCCACGAGCAGCAGCACGGTGCTGCTGGGGTCGAGATCGTCTGTCCTGATCTTGCGCGGCATGGGCGGCAACGCAGCATTCGGCATGCCCGCAGTCGCGGACCCGGTGGGAACGCCGCTTGCCGTGATGCCGGGGCGCTTTCCCGTGCCACCGGCCTCGTGTCGCGTGGCGATTTTTTGCCACCAGCCAGCAGGTATCCCATGCCAACCACCGCAACGAAGACCTCAGCCAAGGCGTCCAAGGGCGCATCCACCAAATCCGCCGCACGCAAGTCATCGGGCGCCTCCAGGGCCAAGTCGACGACGCCCGATGCCATCGAGCTGCTGACGGCCGATCACAAGGAGGTCAAAACCCTCTTCAAGGCCTATGACAAGCTCGTCAAGGAGGAAGCCGACAGCGGCGAGAAGCAGGCGACGGCCCTGCAGATCTGCGTGATGCTGACGGCCCATGCCACAGCCGAAGAGGAACTGTTCTATCCCGCGGCCCGCGAGGTGCTGGGCGAGGATGAGGACCTCGTCGATGAAGCCGACGTCGAACATGCCAGCGCCAAGGAGCTGATCGCCCAGATCGAAGCCGGCACACCGGATGACCCGCTCTACGACGCCAAGGTCAAGGTGCTGGGCGAATACATCGACCACCACGTGAAGGAAGAAGAGGGCGAGATGTTCCCCAAGGTGCGCAAGTCGGACCTGGACCTGGACGCCCTGGGTGAAGAGCTTGCCGCACGCAAGGCCGAACTGCTCGGCCAGACCGGGGAGCCGCACTGACGCAAGCGACTGGGCGCGACGTCGGGCACGGCGTCGCGCCGCCGACCATGACGAACCCGACGACGGACAGCTCCACCAGCCTGGGCGCGATGCCCAGCACCAACACCGCGGCCTATGCGGCCCATGCGCGTGCGCTCACGGTCTTTGACCATTTCGCGTCAGCCGTCACGCGCGGCTGTGGCAGTCCGCTCGCGTTCTGCCTGGCGATCGCGACGGTGGCGGTCTGGGCCGCGTTCGGGCCGTTCTTCGACTATTCGGAGAACTGGCAGCTGGTCGTCAACACCGGCACCACCATCGTCACCTTCCTGATGGTCTTCCTCATCCAGCAGAGCCAGAACAAGGACAGCGTGGCGATGCACCTCAAGCTCAACGAACTGCTGGCCGCGCACCGCAGCGCCAGCAACCGCATGATCGGCATCGAGCAGCTGGACGAACAGGACCTGCGCGAGGTGGCGGCGTTCTACGCCCGGTTGGCCGAACGGGCCAAGGTCTCGGGGCCGGTCAAGGAAGTGCATTCCATCGACGAGGACGGCATGCCCGTCGTCCGGCCCATGACCGGGCCGTCCGAGGACCGGCCCGGCAAGGCCGGTTAGCGAGGCTCCCATGAACCCCACCGTCATCGACATCCACAACGGCGTGCGCTTCCAGGTGGAAGCCATTCCTCGCAACGGCATGTTCCTGGGTCGCTTCACGATCCTCGACGACGCCCTGGCGCGCAGTGGCGCGGACGACACCTTCCGGCCGGCCACGGACAACGCCTGGGCGACGGAGGCCGAAGCGCTGACCTATGCCACCGAGGCCGCCCACCACGTGATCGAAGGCATCCCGCCCTTCACTGACCGCGATCGGGGCGACGGACCGGCTGAGGAAAGCTTCGATGGCCGTCAGCCCGGCCATTGAGGGGCGTGCGGCCCGCAACAGCGAGCCGTCTTGGCGCTCTGGCGCCACGTGGTGGGGGCTGATCAAGGACGCCCTGTCCGCCTGGCTGGCCGACTACGCGCCCAGCATGGGCGCAGCGCTGTCCTACTACACGGTGTTCTCGCTGGCGCCGTTGCTGGTCATCGTCGTGTCGCTCGCCGGACTGGTGTTCGGTGCCGAGGCCGTGCGCGGCGAGGTGTTCGGCCAGATCGCCGGCCTGATGGGCGCGGAGGCCGCGGCAGCCATCCAGCAGATGCTGGCCAGCGTCAGCAAGCCCAGCACCGGCGTGCTTGGCGCGGCGACGGGCGCCGTGGTGCTGCTGATCGGCGCGACGACGGTGTTCGGCGAACTGCAGGACGCGCTGGACCGCATCTGGCGCGCGCCGGTGCGCCAGAAGACCAGCGGCCTGTGGAGCCTCGTGCGCGCGCGGCTGCTGTCCTTCGGCATGATCCTCGGCGTCGCCTTCCTGCTGCTGGTTTCGTTGGTGCTGAGCGCCGCGATCTCCGCGCTGGGCAAGTGGTGGGGTGGCTGGTTCGAGGGCTGGGAGGCCGTGCTGCAGCTCATCAATGCGGCGGTCGGCTTCGTGCTCACGACGGCGGTGTTCGCGCTGATCTACAAGATCATGCCGCGCGTAAAGGTGGGCTGGGGCGACGTCTGGGTGGGCGCCGCGGTCACCGCGCTGCTGTTCACGATCGGGCGCTTCCTGATCGGCCTGTACATCGGCAAGACCGGCGTCGCCAGCGGCTTCGGCGCGGCAGGGTCGGTGGCGGTGGTGTTCGTGTGGGTCTACTACTCGGCGCAGGTCTTCCTCGTCGGCGCGGAGTTCACCTGGGTCTACGCGCAGCGGCTGGGTTCACGGCGCGGCACGGTCCCCGAGGACAGGCGAGTCGCGCGCCCTGAGCCGCGCTGAGCATTCACGGCGCGTCCGCGCGCACCGGAATCCAGACGCGGAACCGCGTGCCGTTGCCCGGCTCCGAATCCACCTCGATACGGCCCCCATGCTTCTGCACGATCGAGAAGGACAGCGACAGGCCCAGCCCGGTGCCCTTGCCCACGGGCTTGGTCGTGTAGAAGGGTTCGAAGATGCGGCGCTTGACTTCCTCGGTCATGCCGGTGCCGGTGTCGGCGACTTCGATGCAGACCCAGTCCCCTTCGGCCCTGGTGGACAGGGTGATCGTGCCGCGCTCGGGGATTGCATGGGCCGCATTGACGATGAGGTTCATGAAGACCTGGTTCAACTGGGCCGCGATGCAGCGCACCGGCGGCAGCGAGCCATAGTTCTTGCGCACCTCGGCCTTGTACTTGACCTCGTTCATGACGACGTTGAGCGTCGAATTCAGCCCGGCATTGAGGTCGGCGTCCTGCCAGTCGGCATGGTCGACGCGTGAGAAGTCCTTCAGGTCCTGCACGATCTTCTTGACGCGCGACAGGCCTTCCTCGCTCTCGTTGAGCAGTTGCGGCAAATCCTCCTGCACGAAATCCAGGTCGACCGCGGCATCGACGCGCGCAAGTTCGGCCGTCAGCTCGTCGGGCAGGGCGGAGGCCGGCAGGCGCTTGAGCAGCGCCATCAGGCCGAAGAGGGGCTCGATATAGCCCCGCAGGGAACCGAGGTTGGAGCTGACGAAGCCGATGGGGTTGTTGATCTCGTGGGCGACACCGGCGGCGAGCTGGCCGATGGAAGCCATCTTCTCCGACTGCAGCAGCTGGTTCTGGGCTTCTTCAAGGCGCGAGTTGGTCTGCTTGATGCGCTCGTAGTTCAGCTCCAGCTCCTGCTGGACGCGACGCACCTCGGTGCGGTCCTGAAGCAGCCACCAGGTGCCCGCCGTCGGCTCGGAAGGGTTGGCGACGTAGGCAATGATCTGGACCCAGAGGCGGTGCCCGCTCAGCGTGCAGACCTCCATTTCGTGGAGCAGCGAGTCGCCCTGGGAGAGCACGGGACGGGCGATGTGCTCCAACGCCATGAAATCCTCGTCGCTCTTGAACAGGCGCCGCGTTTCCAGGCCATGGGGTGAGATGTCACCGAGCTCGAACATCTCGGCGAACTTCTTGTTGCCCCGCAGCACCCGGTTGTTGGCCGTCGCGATGATGCCGACCGATGCGTTCTCCAGGAAGGCCTCGAGCTCGTGGTGGGTGCTGAGCAGCTCCGCGGTGCGGTCCGCGATCATGCTCTCGAGCTCGTTGCGGTGCCGGCGCAACTCGTCCTCGGCCTGGCGACGCCGGGTGACGTCCTGCAAGGTTTCGATGGCGCCGACGACCTCGCCGTGCATGTCCATGATGGGCGCCGCCGTGAAGAAGAGCCAACGCCCGCCTTCGCCGAAGTCGGGGAAGAAGCTCTCGACTTCGTAGGCGTTGGCGATGTTGGGCGAAGGGCGGCAGCGCTCTCCGTACAGGCGTTCGCTTTCTTCCTTGACGCGCCCGTCCACGATCAGGTCCGCCAGCATGGGTTTGTGGCTGGGATAGAAGGCACGCCAGGGGTCATCGCGCCCCAGCATGTCGCTCGCTTCTCGCCCCGTCGTCTGCGCGCAGGCGGAGTTCCAGTGCGTGACCCGGTGCGACTTGTCGATGACGAAGGTCGCGACCGGGCTGTTCTCGAGGATCTGGGACAGCACCCGGCCCATGTCGAGCAGGCTGTTCTGCACGTGGCGCATGTCGCTGAGATCCTGGGCACTCAGCACGACGCAGGGCTGCTCACCCACCACGACCCGCTGGCCCTTGATCTCCAGCACCCGCTGCGCGCCACTGCCGGTGCTGGCCTCGATCTCGATGGCCGGCAGCTCGCCGTCCTCGCTCAGGCAACGCTCGCCATAGCGCTTCAGTTCAGCGGCATGCTCGGCGGTGGCCCAGCCATGAGGTGGCATGCGTTGCAGTTCGTCTTCCGCATAGCCCAGGAGGCGCTGCATCGCCGCGTTCGCGAACAGGATCTCGTCGGCGTCCTGCACCAGCGTCGGCGTCGTGACCGCCTGAAGCGCGAGCCGGAAATCGCCGTTCAGTGGCGCCCGGCTCATAGCCCCACCTCACCCGGATCCTCCAGGATGAACGAGCCGTCGCTGCCCCACTTGACGTGGGTGATGCCGGGTTCCAGCCGCTCCAGCCGGCGCAACTCGGCCTCCTGCGCGCTGAGCACGCCTCGCTGCTCGCGGACCTGGTCGGCGAGGCGCTGGTTCTCGACGATCAGCGCGCGGATGCGCAAGACCTGGCGCACCGCATCGAGAAGCTCGAAATCGGTCCAGGGCTTGGAAATGAAGCGGTCGATGGCGGCTTCGTTGATGGCCGCCATCAGGGCGTTCAAGTCCGCGTAGCCCGATAGGATGATGCGGCCGCAGTCTGGCTGGACCTGGCGCAGGGCCTTGAGGAAGTCGACCCCAGTCATGATCGGCATGCGCTGGTCCGAGATGACCAATGAAAACGCGCATTCCCGGGCGCGGGCCAGGGCCTTCGTCGCATCGGTGAAGCATTCCACCTGGTATCTCTCGCCGGCAGCGTCCGTCAGGCCGTTGCGCAGCAGACGCTGCAGCGCCGTCAGGATATTCGGCTCGTCATCGACAAGCAGAATGCGTTCACTCATGGCTGACCTCCTTCGGGCAGCTTGACGAAGATCTGGAGCTTCACGCCTTCCCGCCCCGCGAACTCGCGCAACTGTCTGACGACCCTGATGTCGAAGACGAAGCCCGCGGCCAGCAACAGGGTGCCCTGCGGAGACAGCAGGTCTCGCGACAGCACCATGCCGGGCATGACTTCGTGGGCATGCAGCTCGCGGTCCAGCGGCTTGTCGGTCGGCTCGTCGCCGAGTGCCAGCTCGAAGGCTTCGACGACATCCACCCCGTAGCGGGTCCCGGCGCCGCCGCGGATCAGCCCCAGGGCCTCGGCCGGGGAATAGCGCTTGAGCGACAGGCGCCCCGATTGCGCGGCGTAATAGTCGCTGGAGGCGCTGAGGATTTGCGCGCCAAGCGGCACCTCGTCACCGCTGAGGGCGTCGGGGAAGCCCTTGCCGTCGATGCGCTCATGATGGCTGCGCACAAACCGGGCCACGCGCTGGAGCCGCCCCAGTGGCAGCAGCGCAGCTTCGCCGTTGAGGGTGTGGCGCCGGTACAGGGCCTGCTCGTCGCTGGACATGGCGGACAGCGGCTTGCGCAGCAGGCTGTCCGGGAAGCCGATCTTGCCGATCTCGTGCAGCAGGCCGGCGATGTAGACATCCTCTTCCAGCGAGGGCCCGCCTTTGAGCCGGCGGGCCGTGCGCCGCGCCAGGTCCGCCACCTGGCGCGAATAACCGGCCAGGCCGCTCGAACGCAACTCGACCAGGCCTGAGAAGACATTGATCGACAGCAGGAAGTTCTCCTGCACTTGGGCGAACGAGGTCTCCAGCATGGCGTTGACCTGCTCGAGCTCCGCAGTCCGCGCCTTCACGCGCTCGGCGAGACTGGCGTTCAGGGCCTGCAGCTCGTCGTTCTGTTCGCGTGTCAGGCGCAGCAGCGATTTGTTCTCGAGCTCCAGCCTTCGACGTTCCAGCCCGTCCTGGACGCACATCACCAGGTCGCGGTCATCCCAGGGCTTGGAGACGTAGCGGTGGATCTGACCGCGGTTGATCGCGGCGACGGTGGAGCCGATGTCGGCATAGCCTGTCAACAGGATGCGGCCGACCGTCGGCCAGCGTTCGCGCACCTTTTCGAGCAGGGTTGCGCCGTCCATCTCGGGCATGCGCATGTCGGAGACCACCAGATCGACAGGCTCCTTTTCGAGCAGTTCCAATCCCATCGAGCCGCTCTCGGCCAGCAGCACTCGGTAACCCTGTGGACGAAACAGCCGGCGCAGCGCGCTCAGGATGGACGGCTCGTCATCGACGAAGAGCACGACGGGTGGATCGGAGGCATTTGAATCCATGTGGTTTTCCTGTGCCTGGAAGTGCAGTGCCGCTGGACGGGAAGTTTAGGCATGTCGGTCGAGGAACGATCGTCCAGTTGTTGCCGTATTCCCGAACTGCAATGCCTGACCTTCAACCGACAGACAACTATTCACGCATCGAGTCCAGCCGACCGCAAGGTGCAAACAGTAACCCTGCGATTCGCCGCAGCCCAGGGCGATTGAGATGACGCGCCGGGCACTGGTTTCGACCCCTGGCGACGATCAACGTTTCACGACCAGCACACGCAGTTCGGAGTGCGGCTTGTTGGCGCGCATGAAGCGCAGCACGCCAAAGCCGTCCAGGCCCTGGCGTCTGCAGATCCGACACGGCCTGCCGTCAGACCTTCTTCACGAACCCCGACTTCAGCCCCATTGCGCCAATGCCGTCGACCTTGCAGTCGATGTCGTGATCGCCATCCGTCAGGCGGATGTTCTTGACCTTGGTGCCGACCTTGACGACCAGGGACGAGCCTTTGATCTTCAGATCCTTGACGACGGTCACCGTGTCGCCGTCGTGCAGCACATTGCCCACGGCGTCCCTGACGACGCGCGTGTCCTCCGCAACAGGCTCGGCCGCCTGGGTCGACCATTCATGCCCGCATTCCGGGCAGACCAGCTGGGCACCGTCCTCGTAGGTGAAGGCGGACTGGCACTTTGGGCAGGCTGGCAGGAGGCTCATGCGAAGGCGTGAAAGGAATGATTAAAAGTTCGAACCGGCTCAGTCGGTCTTGGTGCCTGCGCTGTCGCCGGTGCCGAAGTCAACGCCGTGAGCGGCCAGGTATTCGCGGATCAGGCGTCGAACGACTTGCGATGGCGTGACGTCCTGCCTGGCGCACAACAGTTCGAAGGCCTTCTTCTTGTCTGGGTCGATCAAGACGGTCAGGCGTGCAGTCTTCTGCTCCATCACGCAGCTCCTATGTTAATGACATTATAATTGCAGTCGTTTTCGATGCAAAGTAAATTAGCCTTCCATGGAGTTGGTCGATGGTCGGCTGACGCGCTTTACGTTGGCGGGCTGTCGTCTCGTGGCCATTCATCATCTGCATCGACTCGCCGGGCCGCACCGCAGCCGCTCGATCAACCGCCAGTTGGGCGCCATCCTTGCCTTCGTCGCTGGAGCGACCAATGCGGGAGGCTTCCTCGCGGTCCAGCGCTATACCTCTCACATGACCGGCATCATTTCGGCCATTGCCGACGACATGGCGACAGGTGGATCGGGTCTGGCGCTGGCCGGCCTGGCGTCCTTGCTGGCCTTCGTTGCCGGTGCGGCCTGCACCGCCCTCATCGTCAACTGGGCCAGGCGTCGCAATTTGCACGGCGCCTATGCGCTTGCGCTGATGGTCGAGGCAGCACTGCTGCTGCTCTTCGGCGTGCTGGGTGCGAACCTGGCCTCGCTCGCCCATCTGGTGGTGCCTGCCACGGTACTGCTGCTCTGCTTCATCATGGGGCTGCAGAACGCGATCATCACCAAGATCTCGCAGGCCGAGATCCGTACGACGCACATGACGGGCGTCGTGACCGACCTCGGCATCGAGATGGGCCGGCTGCTGTATTGGAATCGGTCACACGACGCCAACGCCGTCCATTTCGTCCGCGCCAACCGCGACAAGCTCTTCATTCATGCGACGGTGCTGGGCCTGTTCTTCCTCGGTGGCGTCATCGGCGCGAACGGCTTCAAGCGCTTCGGGTTCGCCGCAACCATTCCCCTCGCATGCCTGCTCGTGCTGGTGGCCTCTCCAGCGCTTCTGGTCGACCTTCGCCACGGTCTGCCGAGGCGTCGCTGAGCTTCTCCCAGCCAGCACCACGGCCTCTCATCGCCAACCTCTACGCCCACGAGAACAATGCCTGATATCGCCGACGCCGAGGGCCACGTCAAGCCATTCATCTATGAGACGCTGACGACCAAGGCCCTCCATTTTTCGATCTGCGAGATCCAGAGCCGGATGCAATCGTTCAAGCCGCTGGCTCTCGACCTGGACTACACGCGCACGATGATGGGCTTCCTGCTGTTCAACGACAGGCCCGACACCATCGGCATGATCGGCCTGGGTGGCGGATCGCTGGCCAAGTTCTGCCACGCCTACCTGCCGCTGACGCGCATCGACGTCGTGGAAATCAATCCGCACGTGATCGCGCTCAGGGATGCGTTTCATGTGCCACCCGACGACGCCCGGTTCGCCGTGCGCAGAGGTGACGGCGCGGACTTCGTGCGTTCGCCGCCCCATCGCCTGGACGTCCTGATGGTTGATGGCTACGACACCGACGGCATCCCGCCCGCGTTGTGTTCGCAAGGCTTTTACGACCATTGTTGTGCTGCCCTGCAATCGAAGGGCCTGTTGGTCGTGAACCTGCACATGGGTCACTGCGACTACGCCGTCCATGTGGAGCGGATCCGTCGCGCCTTCGACGGGCAGGTGCTCGTCGTAGGCGACCGGGACTGCGGCAACAGCATCGTCTTCGCCTGCCACGGGCGACCGTTGCAGCGCAGCGGCACGGCCCAGCTTCGGCGGCCGAAGCATTTTGACTTGACCGCGTGGGAGGAATTGGCGCCCGACTTGGCCCGTGTCGTGGCTGCACTGCGGAAGACGACGCTCGACTGAGTCGTCAGCGACTCACCCGTCCTGTGCGGCTATTGCGCGGGTGCCCGCCAGACAAGGACCGGCACTTCCGCGTGGGCGAGCACACGCTGTGTCTCGCTGCCGAGGATGAGCCCGACCAGGCCGCGCCTTCCATGCGAAGCCATGACGATCAGATCGCACTGCAGACGCTTTGCGGCCTTGCATATCGCGTCATGAGGATGGTCGTTGCGCTCGACCAGCACGTCGCAGTCGATCTTCGCCTCCTGGGCGACGCGGCTCACGAAAGCCAGATACTGGTCGGCGTGGGCCTGCACGTCGGTGGCGAACTGCTCGCGCGACTCCTGCAGTTCCGCCACCCGATAGCTGAGGACGTGGAACTCGGGAGCCGCATGGATGCCAGTGACCTTGGCGCCGAAAAGACGCGCCAGCTCGACCCCGTAAAACACCGCTTGCTCCGAATGACGCGACCCATCAGTGGGAAGCAGGATGTGCTTGACCATGATGCACCTCCTTCTGCGTGCCGGGCGCCCGGTGCGTGACACAGGCTTCGCTACGCCTGGCCAGGCAGCTCGGCCGGACCCGGCGGGCGGGCGAGCTGCCTGAAGGAATGCTACGCCTCTCTTGAGCCTATGGCACGCGCGGCCCGGACCCATCTCCACGCTGTTCCGATCAGCCTGGGGCGGCAAACTCTCAGGGGCAGAGGAGGGTGTTCAAAATCTCCAGAGAGGCCAGCGCAGTTTGGTTGTCGCCATCCTGCTCAGAGTGCCACGCGGAGACGGACACCGCGATGACGTTGTAGGGGCGCAAGGCCTGGAAGAAGTCCGCCATCTCTGCAGCGCTGGGGCCGCGCCGGACGTGGTACTTGAGCGCGGGCATCCGTTCGGGGTCATCGATGACGTCGGTGTCCCAGTGCAGGTAGACGCTTTCGTGCGGCTGCAAGTGCGTCAGGGCGTCGCCGAGCGGGCAGCGGACGATCTCGGACGCCAGCAGGGCCTCGCGCTCGCCGGGATCGAGGTCACGCGCATCGGCGAGGACGATCTGCTGCTGCGGATAGGGTTGCACGCCGATGGTGGACAGGCAGGCCAGCGCCGCCTGGCTGCGTGGGTCGTCATCCCGGTCGACCCGACCGACGAACATGGCCAGGGGCATGCCGCCGATGTACTGGGTCTGTGAACTGGACCAGGTATGGAAGTCGCCATGGGCATCGAGCCAGAGCACGCGGTCGGGTGAGCGGCCGGCTTGCTGCAGTCCGGCCAGCATGCCGAGGCTGGATACGCAATCGCCAGCGAGGCTGACCGGCCGGCAGCCGCTTCTGGCCAGGGTGGCGACGCGCTTGGCCATCTGGGCATAGAGGGCGCCCAGGCTGCGCAGCTTCGCGACGGGATCATCGATCCGTGTCTTGTCCAACGACTTGGGTGCAAGCACTTCCCAGTGATGGCCGTCCACATCCAGCACGCGGCGCAGGCCATCACGGCGCTGGCCCATCAGAAAGGGCAGCAGCAGCCTCGCATTCACAACCATGCGTCAGGCTCCATCGAATAGCCAAGCAGTCCCATCATCTCGCGCACCTCAGGCTGCCGGCTCAGCTTGATCAGCAAGGGGCCGCGTTTGTGCCAGCGCCTGGAGCGCGGCGGCTCGGTGGCCATCCTGACGGGCAGGGTGCCGGGCAGGGGCACGGGCGGCAGGCCGAGTTGATGGGTGATGCGGCCCAGTGTCGATGCCGGGGCCGCAATGAAGTCCTCGAACGCCACGCGCAAGGCGCGGACGCCACTGCGCAGGATGGCTCCATGGACGGAGCACCATTGATTCAGGCACACGTCCTCCAAGCTCGAGCCGGTGAAGTTTCGCCAGTTGGGTGGCAGGTCGAACTTCCACCACTTGCGACCGAAAGGGACCGTGTCGGAATAGCCTTGGATGGCGAGTTCACAGCCGACGCTGCTCATGTCGTGCGAAAAGAACCCCCGCGGGTAGAGCCAGCCGTCCATCAGACCGTTGACCGACTGGGCGAAGCCCCGGGTCAGGTGGATGTAGGTCACCTCGGCGTTGGGAAACAGCTGCTCATACAGGCCGATGCGATAGGCATCGGACGGGGACTTGAACAGCAGCACCGCGTCCTGCGCATCGGCCGGCGCCAACGGGCGGCGCCTGAGCGCGGGCGCGACGAAGGGCGGCTCCTCGAGCTTCAGGGGTTCGTCGAAGAAGCCATTGCCCAGGTTCTGCGTCGTGTTTCCGTCGTAATAGTCCATCCGCCAGGGTTCGTCGCTGAAGACGTTGGAAAGAACCAGGCGCTGCAGTTCGGCTTCACTGCGACGGTCGCCTTGGTCGATCTGGCTCAAGGCAGCCTTCAGCGACCGCTCCAGACGGCCGTAGGCATCGAGGTCCAGGAAATGCATCGGAAACTGCAACAGCAGACGGTTCCTCCATTTCCTCAGCAGGCGGCCGGCATCGAGCAACTCGGACGATGGAAACGAGATCTCGTCGAGGATGTTGTTCGCCAGTTCTCCGGCGTTGACCACTCGTTCAATCGCATCGCTGTCCGAGCTTTGGTTGAAGCCATTGCCGGTCAAGGTCAGCAAGGGCTCCAGCTCTCCGTCCAGCGAAGCGACGCGGGGGTGGCGGGCCAGCACCTCCTTGAACAGGCTGGAGCCGCCGCGCGAGCCGGACAGGATGACGACCACCCGCCGGACCGAGAGATTCAGTTCCGAACGAGGCACCTCGCGACGCGACCTGATGACCAGCAAGGAGCTGTCCATGGCGGCTGTCGGCTCAGGCCCGGGTCATTTCATAGACGAAGAACTCCTGGCGCCGTGTGTCATCGAGTGCCTCGCAGGCAAGTTCCCTCGTCTGCAGACCGGCCGCCTGCGCAAGGCGCTGCATGGCCGCAATCTCCCCGAAGTTGGACTGCACGAAATAGATGCGTCCCCCTGGCTTCAAGTGCCTTCCCACGCCTTCGAAGAAACGCGTATTGGTCTTGAACTCGGTGTCCCATTGCGACATGGCAACGACATCGTGGGCCGGCTTGTTCCGGAACGGCAGGTTGGCCGTGACGACGTCAAATTGCTCGTCGCCCAGTGCCTCGAACAGGTCGGACTGCCGCACGGTCATGGTGTCGTCAAAGCCGTGCATCCGAACGTTGTGCGTGGCGCTCTGGATGGCCGCCGGATTGACATCCACGCCGACGACGCGCGAGGCCCCCCGGTAGCACGCAAAGATGCCGATGACGCCGGAGCCGGTGCCGACATCCAGCACGCTCTCGCCGGGCGCCACCCTGAAATGCCTGACGAGCGGCATGCTGTCAGCGAAAGGCCAGAAGGTGTTCGGGTAGACGAGGAACTCCTTGTCCAGATAGCAGACCATCTGCCCCTCGGGTGGGACGGACTTGAAGAGCTGCTGGCGCCGTTCCTGCCACTGGTCGGTAAAGCTGGACAAGTTCACAAGTCGCCTCCTGGAGGTCTGGGTGGGGAATTCGGGCCCTGCCCGGCAAAGCTGGACGCGGCATGGCCGGAGCCATTGCGTGCGCTGCGCAGCGAGGCCGTGCCGATGCGATGTCCCAGGTGCCTGAGCAGCGCATCGACGCAGGTTTCCAGTGAGAGCGCCCCGGTGGTCAGCACGATGTCGGGCCGCTCCGGCCGCTCATAGGGTGCCGAAACGCCGGTCACCTGCACGACGCTCCCTTGCCTGGCTCCGGCGTACAGGCCTTTCGGGTCGCGTGCCATGCAGATCTCCAAGGGAGCATCGACGAAGACCTCGAAATACCTTCCTGCCGGGAAGCGCTGGCGGGCTCGCTCGCGATCCGCCCGGTAGGGTGCGATGCAGGAGACGATGACGACGAAGCCTTTCGCCACGAACAGGCGTGCGACCTCGGAGATGCGGCGAACGTTCTCGCTTCGGTCTTCGGGCGAATACCCGAGATCGCGATTGATGCCTTCCCGCAGCACGTCCGCGTCAAGCACGCAGGCCTCATGTCCTTCGGATCTCAGGCGTTGCTGGAACGCCCCGGCAAGCGTTGTTTTTCCTGCGCCAGGCAGGCCGGTCAACCAGTAGCAGATGCCGGTCTCGATGCAGTCAGCCACAAACACCTCCTATTCACCGGCGCTTCGCCACCTCGGGATGTTCGTCCACGCTTTGCGCTCGTCATGGCGACGGACGCTTGGCTGCGAAGGTCAACAGACGGGCCACTTGCGGCACGATGTCGCGATAGGCGTTTTCCTTCTCGATCACGGCCAGGACGCCCATCCGCCGCGCCTGCTCGCAGAGCTCGTCGGTGATCAACCCGGAGCTGATCGCGATGGGCAACCCCGGCCGGATGGCGGCCACCGCGCGGGCCACTTCCAGCCCCGAAACCTCGGGCATGTTGTAGTCGGTGATGAAGACTTCGACAGCCTGGGACGCATCCCTGATGGCAGCCAGCGCGCTGTCGGCATCCTGGAAGCCGCTGCATCGATAGCCAGCCATTTCGAGAGTCCGGACCATGACGTGCATGACGGTCTCGTCGTCATCGAGATAGACCACATGCTCGCCACGCGCTGCCGCGACCGGCGCCGCCGGATCGGCGGGCGTCACCAACGTCGGCGCGGAGGAGGTCGCAGGCAGATGAACGTGAAAGGTGCTGCCTGCCCCGACTTCACTGTCGACGGTGATGCTGCCGTGATGACTCGCCACGATGCCGTGGACGACCGACAAGCCGAGCCCGGTGCCCTGGCCGGCCGATTTGGTCGTGAAGAAGGGCTCGAAGACCCTGGTGAGCGTCATCTCATCCATCCCCATGCCCGTGTCCTTCACCCAGAGATGAATGTGAGGACCCGCAACCAGGCCGCGCACCCGGGCGGTGGCCGCATCGATGTGGGCGGCCTCGAACCCGATGTCAATCCGTCCCGCATCGCCTCGCAAGGCATGCCAGGCGTTCGTGCAAAGGTTCAACAAGACCTGCTGCAACTGGGTCGCATCGGCGTTGGCATACAAAGGGGTCTGCCCCACGTGCAGCCGGAGCTCGACGCCGGCGGGCAGCGTCGCGCGAAGAAGCCGGAAAGACTCTTCGACAACGGGCCTCAGCGGGATGTTCTGCAACTGCTGCGGCCGGCGCCGACTGAAGGTCAGTATCTGCCGGACAAGGTCGCGGGCCCGCAGGCTCGCCTGCTGGATATCACCCAGCGGGACACGGGATGGATGGTCGGTAGGAAGGTCGGCCTTGGCGAGTTCGAGGTTGCCGAGGATGGCACCGAGGATGTTGTTGAAGTCGTGCGCGATGCCTCCGGCCAACGTTCCCAGCGATTCCATCTTCTGGGCCTGGTGGAGCTGCGCCTCGAACCGACGCAGCTCCGATTCGGCCTGGCGATGTGCAGCGCGGCGTGCGGCCTGCGCCAGCTCACGTTCGAGCGCGGGGCCCAGGCGGCTCATGTTTTCCTTCATCACATAGTCGTTGGCGCCCGCCTGCATGGCGGCGACTGCCGTTTCCTCGCCGATCGTGCCGGAGACGAAGATGAAGGGAATGTCCAGCGCCGCCCTGCGGAACTCGGCGAGCGCTTCCATGCCGCTGAAGCCCGGCATGCTGAAGTCGGAGATGACGGCGTCCCAAGGGCCGTCGATCAAGGCATTCCTCAGGCTGTGCAGATCCTGAACGCGTTGGCAGTCCGGATCGAAGCCGGCTCGCCGAAGCAGGCGCACGGCCAGGCGGAAATCGTTCTCCGAGTCTTCGACGGCGAGGACCCTGATTCGTCGCTCACTCATGGCGTCTGGCTCGGAGGAATTTGGTTGAGTGCCAGCCAGTAAAGGCCAAGCACCTTGACGGCCTCGACAAACTCGGTGAAGTCGACGGGCTTGCGAACGTAGCTGTTGGCGCCAAGGGAATAGCCTGAGACAACGTCCTGCTCTTCCTTGGACGAGGTCAGGATGACCGTGGGCAGCAGTGCTGTGCGCGTGTCTGCGCGCAAGGCCTTGAGCACGCCCAGGCCGTCCAGCTTTGGAAGCTTCAGGTCAAGGATGACCAATGTCGGCAACGGCGCCCCGGCCCTGCCGGCGTGGGCGCCGCGCGCAAACAGAAAGTCGAGTGCCTCGACGCCATCGCGGGCGACGGCGAGCGGATTCATCAGGTGGCTGCGCTTGAAGGCCCGCAGCGTCAGTGCGACGTCGTCCGGGTTGTCTTCAACCAGCAGGATGGTTTTGTTCTCTTCGTTCATCATCATGCTCCATGGGGCGGAAATGGAAGGTCGCTCCTTGGCCGATTGCAGCTTGGGCGCCCAGCACCCAGCCGTGGCGACGCATCACGCGCTGGACGATGGCCAGACCGACGCCCGTTCCTGGGAAATCGACTTCGTGATGAAGACGCTGAAATGCGCCGAACAGGCGGGAGGCATAGGCCATGTCGAAGCCGGCGCCGTTGTCGGAGACAAAGCAGATCTGCCGCCCGTCTTCACGTCGGGTGCCGACTTGAATGACGGCCTCGGCGACCTTGCTCGTGAACTTCCATGCGTTGTCTAGCAGGTTCTGCAAGGCGATTGCGAGCAACGCTCGGTCCCCTTGAACGATGATGCCCTTCTCGATGTCCCAGCGCACCTGGCGCTCCGGTTGCGACTTCGCCAACGCCGAGGCCATGTCCTGCGCCATCTCGCTGAGGTCGACCGCCTGGATCTTCAACTCGGCTCGAGTCACACGCGCCAGACCGAGCAACTCGTCAATCAGGCGCCCCATGCGCTGGCTTGCTCCACGAATGCGCTGGAGACTGTCGCGGGCCTCGTCGTCGAGCTTGTCGCCGTAGTCCTCCAGCAGCGCGAGGGAGAAGCCGTCCATGCTCCGCAAGGGGCTGCGGAGGTCATGGGACACCGAATAGCTGAACGATTCGAGCTCCTTGTTCAGCCCGGCGAGCTCCCGATTGCTGAGTTCGAGGCGGTCGAAGGAATCCTTCAGCGCGCGGGTCATCGCATCGAAGTGGCGCGCCACGTCGCCCAGTTCGTCGGCGCTCCCCACGTCGAGTTCGAACGACCAGTTGCCGGCGGCGACCTCGCGGGTCGCAAGCTCCAGGCGCGCGATCGGAGCGAGCACATCGCGCCGGAACAGCCATGCGGCGACGCCCGTCAGGGTTGCCATCGCCAACAGGCCGGTCCCGATGATCACGACGACGCGGCGCTGCGTCGTGTCGATCCGGATTCCCGCATCGTCGATGAGCTGCTCGGCCTGCACGAGGCTGTTTTGCTGGAGGATCAGGATCCGGCTCGACAACTGGGCTTCGAAGCGGTGCCGGATGTCGTCAGTGGCACCCGCAGCCGCTGGGGCGGCATCGATTTCCGCGAAGAGGCGATGGCTGGCCTCTCCCTGGCTGCGAAGGCTCGCCAGGATGCTCGCGGCGTTGCTGCCGAGCCCGACAGGGGTTTCGAACAGGCGTTCCAGCCTTTGCCAGACGGCTTGCTCCTGCAATCGCGCGCGCTCGCGTCGATTGAGCAGGTACTCGAACGTGACCATGCGCATGCTGTTGAGCGCGGCGGCGATCTCTGCGCTGTGACGCCGCTGGGCCACAGCCGCGCGGACCTGCGCGTCAGCCCAGACGATGCTGACCGCGATGAGCACCATCGTGCCCAGCATCAGCACCGCGGCCAGCTTGGCCTTGCTGCTGATCTTCATCGCACCACCGTCACTCGTTCCGGACCGACCGCAAGCAACGGACCCAGGGCCAGATGAGAAAGGAAGTTGGGCATGGACTGAACCGGCGCATAGCCCCGCGCCATGGCCCACGTCGCCACGTCTTCAAGCGTGACCAATTGAGCCTGCTGCTGCTCGACTTCGAAGCTCATGTCCTGCCAAGACGGATCGAGCCCTTCGAGGCTGAGCTTGATGAGGTCGGCGAGAGCAGTCTTGGCCTTCTGGGGCTCGGCATGCGCAAAGGACTCGGCCTCGGTCAATGCGTACAGCAGGCGGCGCAATGCGGGTTGCTCCGCCTGTACGTAGTCGCCACGGCCCACCAGAACGTAGCGTTGCGCATAGGCGTCGGGCGCTTGGAGTGAGACGAGGGCGTCGCCGAAGGCGACCTCGGCCATGTGCCGGACCGGCTGCCACGCGGCGACCGCATCCACGCGGCCTTCGCGCAGTGCTTCGATGAGCCCGGAAGGTGCCAGGTCGATCAACTGCAGCGATTCGGGCGCAATGCGATGGCGCACCAGGAAGGCCCAAAGGAAATACTCGCCACTCGTCCCCAGCGTGACGCCGATCTTGTGCCCGCGGAGATCGCCGGGATTGCGGATGCCACGATCGATGCGCCCGAGGACGGCCAGTTCATTGGACGCGGTGGCTACCGACGCAACGATGCTCAGCGGAGCACCTTTGAGCACCTCGACGACGACCGGCACGTCCGCGGCGACGGCGAGATCTGCACGCCCCCGAAGCAAGTCGGCCAACGCAGCCTTGCCATACATCTGGGGAAGCAAACTCACGTCCAGGTCCTGGCCACGGAAGAAGCCGCGAGCCGAGGCGAGATGGATCAGTCCAGCGTGCGGAACGAGTGGCGTCGCGATGCGCAGCCTTGATGCCTCCGCGGTGGCCGTGCCGCGGCGAAGGGTCAATCCGTACAGGGATGCCAGCAGCGCGCTTCCTGCGATACCACCCAGAATGAGGCGGCGCCGTAGAACGGATGGGATCGGTGCGCGCACGAAGTCTCCCTGACGTGCCCTCTACAACGGTGCACCTGGAGTAGTTATTGCTGGTGGCGCACGATTGCAGGAAGCCTACGAGCGTGCTCGTTCCTTGACAAGCCTCGTTTGATGTTTTTTCGAGCGGATCACGCGAGAAAAATGGTTAGCAGTGCGGCAATGACGGGCTAACCGTTGGGCCGCTGACAGCAGCAGACCGTGATCGTGCGGCCGCCTGCATGGTCAGGGCGCCTTGCTCAGCAGTTGCTGCAGCGTGGGCGCCATGACGGGCGGCCAGAGGTTGCAGCCGCACTCGTCGGGGTGCAGCAGGTCGGGAATGACGGGCGAGGCTCCAAGAACATGAGGACCGCATATGCGCCCCAAAGTTGGTAGCTGATCGCGATAGTCGTAGCGGACAAAAAAAGACCGCCTCTGGGGCGGTCTTGGACGTTCGGGGAACGGTGTTCTGGCGGAGAGGGCGGGATTCGAACCCGCGGTGGGCTGTTAACCCACACACGCTTTCCAGGCGTGCGACTTAAACCGCTCATCCACCTCTCCTGCAAGCCTGCCATCATAGCGCATCCTTATCGGGCGCGGCGGCAATGCGGCTGTGGAGGCTCGTCAGCCCCTGTCGACTCAACAGACTCGTCGGACCTGGCTGCGTCTGGTCAGCGCCGCGCGCCAGTCCAGCTGGTGGACGACATTGTTGAGGTGCAGCATGCGGCGCGAGCAGCCCAGCGCGCGGCCACAACCGTCGATGAGGGCGACGTTGCAGAGAATGTTCATGGGGTCGAACAGCGCGACGACGTCGGGCTGGATTTCGGTCCATTCCCAGGCGATGTGGATAGGCTCGTCGTCGTGCGTGGACCAGACTTCCTGACCGCAGCGCAAGCCGTCCCGCGTGCTATCCACACGGCACACGCTGCCGATCTGGCGCAGTTCATGGGTCGCCAATTCGAACTCGTTTACAGTCTTGATGACCGTCTCGCAGGCCATCAGTTGCCAAGCTGCCATCTGCATTCGTGTCTCCCATCTTCGGAAGGGCTGCAGTTTGCGTGTGTGAGCATCGCGCTGCGCCTACCAACCCTAGTAGCGCCTGGTGCCCGATGAACCTGCAGCGGTACGAACAAGTCAGCCAAGCGGAAGATGTCACGTCATTCAGGCAGGGGCTGATCGACTTCGCGAACGATCTGGACTTCGGTCTCGTCGTGGGAGTGTTGGCCGTCGAGCGAGTTGGCGCTGGCGCCAAGACCGACTACTTTTCGGTGGGCAACACGCCAGAGAAGTTCCTGCAGGCGTCGCGTGACCCGGCTTTTGCCAAGCGCGACCCCGTCCACACGCAGCTGATGCAGCGCTGGACGCCTCTGATCTACGACCAGAACTTCTATGTCGAGGCCGGTGCCGCAGAACTGTGGGAAATGGTCGCGCCGTTCGGCTATCGGACGGGTGTGGCCGTGGCTGTGCACATGTCAGGCCACAAGCGGCTTCTGCTGGGCATGGATCGCGAAGAGGCCTTGCCCAAGGATGCAATCAAGCTGAACCGCATGCTTGCCGACTTGCAGCTGTTGGCCGTCCATGCGCAGGACGCGGCGTCGCGGCTGCTGCTGCCGCAGAGCACCATCAAGCTGCCCGAGCGGCAGCTGGAGATCCTCAGGCTGACGAAGCAAGGCAAGAGCGCCTGGGTGGTGGGGAGTTTGCTGGGCATCAGCGAGAACACGGTGAACTACCACATGAAGCAGTTGTTCAAGGCACTCGAGGTGTCGACCAAGCACCAGGCGGTGAACAAGGCGATGGCGCTGGGCCTGCTGGACGACCGCTGACTACCAGGGTTTGTAGTTCCCCCTAGAACGTACCTCCCGCACACTGAAGCCATCTCAACACCGCCGGACGGATGGCTCAAATGAACAACTATTCCTTGTGGGAAGTTATTGCTGAACTGTTTGGTTTTCCGTTCACCGGCGGCTGATCGTTTCGGCCCAGGAGGCCACCAGAAAAGCGTCTCCTCCATCGCTTTCGTTCGGCGCCCCCCGGACGTCTTGCACCCGCGACTGCCCTGCTCAGGGCCTTCGCGGGTTTTTTTATGGCCGCCGCTCAGCTTCTCGCACCGCCCTTGAGCAGGGCCATCGCGGTGCCGATCAGCCCGCCGACCTCGCTCATATTGCCCGGCACGATCATCGTGTTGTTCTTCTGGGCGAGCTGGGCATAGGCGTCAACGGCCTTCTCGGCGACCTTGAGCTGGACGGCCTGGTCGCCGCCCGGTTGCTGGATGGCCGCGGCGATCTTGCGGATGGCGTCCGACGTCGCATCGGCCACGGCCGTGATGGCGGCGGCTTCGCCCAGGGCCTTGTTGATCTCGGCCTGCTTCTCGCCTTCGGAGCGCGCAATCGCTGCCTCGCGCTCGCCGGTCGCGATGTTGATCTGCTCCTGGCGCCGGCCTTCCGATGCCGCGATCAAGGCGCGCTTCTCGCGTTCGGCGGTGATCTGGGCTTGCATGGAATGCAGGATGGCGGGCGGCGGCGTCAGGTCCTTGATCTCGTAGCGCAGCACCTTGACGCCCCAGTTCAGCGCCGCCTCGTCCAGCGCCTGCACGACGGAACTGTTGATCGCGTCGCGTTCCTCGAAGGTGCGGTCCAGTTCCATGCGGCCGATGACGGAACGCAGCGTCGTCTGCGCCAGCTGCGTGATGGCGACGACATAGTTGCTGGCGCCATAGCTGGCACGCATCGGATCGGTGACCTGGAAGTAGAGGATGCCGTCGACGGTGAGCTGGGTGTTGTCCTTGGTGATGCAGATCTGGCTGGGTACGTCGAGAGGAATCTCCTTCAGCGAGTGCCTGTAGGCCAGCCGGTCGACGAAGGGCACGAGGAAGTTCAGGCCCGGCGTCAGCGTCGCGTGGTACTTGCCCAGCCGCTCGACGACCCAGGCGTGCTGCTGCGGCACGACCTTGACCGAGCGGATGACGAAGATGGCGGCGATGACGAGGATGACGAGTGCGACGATTTCCATGGAGTTCTCAGGCGGGGATTGAAAGGTTCAACGGTCCAGCAACAGGCAGTTGCCTTCGACGGCGCGGATGACGTGGCGGCCACTCTCGGCGGGCGCGGTGCCGATGAAGCGGGCCTGCCAGGCGGCGCCGCGGTATTGCACCTGCGCCAATCCGTCGGGCGACCACGCCGGCACCTGCACGCTCTGGCCGATGTCAAGGTTGACGTCGGGGTTGCTCGCCGCAGGCAGCGCGACGGGTGAGCTGCGGCGGTGCCGGTGCCAGATGACCACCGCAACACCGCCGATGAGGGCGGCTGCCACCATCTGCCCGGTGAGTGCCAGGCCCAGATGAGCCGCGACGGCACCAGCGGCCGCCCCAAGGGCGAGCATCAGCAGGTAGAACGTGCCGGTGGCCATCTCGGCCGCGACCAGCACCCCCGCCGCGATCCACCAAATGGTGGCCGAATTCCAGTCCATTCCTGTCTCCCAGGCTTGTGGTGTCGGGGCAGTTTATAGACCGTGCCGACATCGTCGGCACATCTGGCAGCCCTACACTTCGCCGCTTCGTTTTTTGATGCTCGCCCGCTGGAGGCTGCCCATGATCCGTTTTCACTTTCCCGTCGTCATCATCGACGAGGACTACCGCTCCGAGAACACCTCGGGCCTGGGCATCCGCGCGCTGGCCGAGGCCATCCAGAAAGAGGGCATGGAGGTGCTGGGCGTGACGAGCTACGGCGACCTGTCGCAGTTCGCCCAGCAGCAGAGCCGCGCGTCGGCCTTCATCCTGTCCATCGACGACGAGGAGTTCACCACCGGCCCCGACCTCGACCCGGCCGTGCTGAACCTGCGCAAGTTCATCGAGGAGATCCGCTTCCGCAACCCGGACATCCCGATCTACGTCTACGGCGAGACGCGCACCAGCCAGCACCTGCCCAACGACGTGCTGCGTGAACTGCACGGCTTCATCCACATGTTCGAGGACACGCCGGAGTTCGTGGCCCGCCACATCATCCGCGAGGCCAAGAGCTATCTCGACGGACTGGCGCCGCCGTTCTTCAAGGCGCTGATGGACTACGCGGCCGACGGCTCCTACTCCTGGCACTGCCCGGGCCACTCCGGCGGCGTGGCCTTCCTGAAGAGCCCGGTGGGCCAGATGTTCCACCAGTTCTTCGGCGAGAACATGCTGCGCGCCGACGTGTGCAATGCCGTGGAAGAACTCGGCCAGTTGCTCGACCACACCGGCCCCGTCGCCGCCAGCGAGAAGAACGCCGCGCGCATCTTCAACGCCGACCATTGCTTCTTCGTCACCAACGGCACGTCCACGTCCAACAAGATGGTGTGGCACCACACCGTGGCGCCGGGCGACGTGGTGGTCATCGACCGCAACTGCCACAAGAGCAACCTGCACGCCATCATCATGTGTGGCGCGATCCCGGTGTTCCTGACGCCGACACGCAACCACTACGGCATCATCGGCCCCATCCCCGAGAGCGAGTTCAGCCCGGAGACCATCCGCGCCAAGATCGCCGCCAACCCCTTGCTGGCGCACGTGGACCCGGCGACCGTCAAGCCCTCCATCGTCACGCTGACGCAGAGCACCTACGACGGCGTGCTCTACAACACCGAGACCATCAAGAAGAAGCTCGACGGCTACATCCCGACGCTGCACTTCGACGAGGCCTGGCTGCCGCACGCGGCCTTCCACGACTTCTACGGCCAGTTCCACGCGATGGGCAAGAACCGCCCGCGCCCGAAGGAGGCCATGGTCTACGCGACGCAGTCCACCCACAAGCTGCTGGCCGGCATCTCGCAGGCCTCGCAGGTGCTGGTGCAGGACTCGCAGTCGGTGAAGCTGGACAAGCACCTCTTCAACGAGGCCTATCTGATGCACACCAGCACCAGTCCGCAGTACTCCATCATCGCGAGCTGCGACGTGGCCGCCGCGATGATGGAGCCGCCCGGCGGCACGGCGCTGGTGGAAGAGAGCATCAAGGAGTCGCTGGACTTCCGCCGCGCGATGCGCAAGGTCGAGGGTGACTATGGCGCCGACTGGTGGTTCAAGGTCTGGGGGCCGGACTACCTGCGCTCGGAAGAGGGCAGCGAGCCGGTGTCGGCCGACTGGATGCTGCATGCCGACGAGGACTGGCACGGCTTCGGCGGCCTGGCCGAAGGCTTCAACATGCTGGATCCGATCAAGTCCACCATCATCACGCCCGGGCTGGACATGGAAGGCCGTTTTGCCGCCACCGGCATCCCGGCGTCCGTCGTCACCAAGTTCCTTGTCGAGCACGGCGTGGTCGTCGAGAAGACGGGCCTCTACTCCTTCTTCATCATGTTCACCATCGGCATCACCAAGGGCCGCTGGAACACGCTATTGACCGCGCTGCAGCAGTTCAAGGACGACTACGACAAGAACGCGCCGCTGTGGCGCATCCTGCCGGAGTTCTGCGCCCAGTTCCCGAAGTACGAGCGCATGGGCCTGCGCGACCTTTGCCAGGCCATCCACCAGGCCTATGCCGAGGGCGACATCGCGCGGCTGACGACGGACATGTATCTGTCCAACCTGCAGCCGGCCATGACGCCGACCGACGCCTATGCCCACATCGCGCAGCGCAAGACCGAGCGCGTCGGTATCGACGACCTCGAAGGCCGCATCACGACCTCGCTGCTGACGCCTTATCCACCGGGCATCCCCCTGCTGATCCCGGGCGAGCGCTTCAACAAGAAGATCTGCGACTACCTGAAGTTCACGCGCAGCTTCAACGCCAAGTTCCCCGGCTTCGCGACCGACGTGCACGGCCTCGTGCACGAGATCGACGAGGACACGGGCCGCGGCTTCTACTACGTGGACTGCGTGAAGGCCTGAGGTCCGTCAGGCCATGAAGCCGAGGTCCTGAGGCGCGAAGGCGCCCAGGGCCGGGAAGGCGGTGTTCAGGCCAGCCGCATCGACGCCAAACCAACGCGCCAGCGTCGCGCCGAACTGCTCCAGCGACGTGCTCGGGATCAGCGCGCCGCGGCTGCCCGAGTCGTCCGCGCCACCCAGCGCCGGATAGGGGAAGCGGCCGTAGACCTGGCCGCCCTTCACGGCGCCGCCCAGGATGAGGTGATGGTTGCCCCAGCCATGGTCGGTGCCCGAGCCGCTGGGCTGCAGCGAGCGGCCGAATTCGCTCTGCGTGAAGCTGGTGACCAACTGCGACACGCCCAGCTCCGTGGTCGCGTTGTAGAACGCGCTCATGGCCTCGCCGAGCTGGCGCAGCAGGTCCCAGTGCTGCCAGCCCTGGCTGCTGTGCGTGTCGAAGCCGCCGAGCTGCACGAAGAACACTTGGCGCCTCACGCCGACGCTGCCGCGCAGCGCGATGACGCGGGCCACCTGCTGCAACTGGCGGCCGAGGTCGGTGCCGGGAAAGACGGTGTTCACCGTGCCGGCGCCGCTGCTGCGCAGCAGCGCGCCGAGGCTCAGTGCGTCGCGGCGCACCTGGTTGGCGGCCTGGATGAGCTTCACGCCGCCATCGAGCGCCAGGATCTCGTTCAGCGCCTGGCTGCGCGCGGCGGTGGCCGAGGCCGGCCAGGTGCTCATGCCGCTGACGTCGAGGTTGAAGCCGGGGATGAGGCTGGCGCTCGGCACCTGCGCGCCGTGGGTGAACAGCGCGCCGCCCGACATCGACACCGCGGCTGGAAAGCGCGACGTGCCGTTGCGCGCAATGACGGCGTCGGCCGTGCGTCCGCCCCAGCCGGTGCCGCCGCCGCTGGCATTGCCGGCCTGGGCCAGCTGCATCTGGTCGGCATGCGAGAACAGATTGGCTGGCAGCGTGGCGCTGCCGTTCACGATCTGCGCCCGCGTCGTCGGCGCCAGCAGCGGGCCGACGTTGGCAATCGCCGCGAGCCTGCCTTGGCCCCACAGCGGATGGATGGCCTGAAGGCCGGAGTTCAACGCATAGGGCAGGCCATCGGTCGTCGTGATCGGCAGCAGTCCGGCGGACTGGTCCGGCAGCGCGAGTCCGCCGCGGATCTGCTTGTAGGCCGCGTAGGCCGCGGCGCCCTGCGGTACCAGCACGTTGTGGCCGTCGCAGCCGCCCGCCAGGAAGATGCAGACCAGGGCGCGGTAGTCCTCGGTGGCCTGCGCGACTGCGGGCAGGGCGGGTGCGGCGGTGAGGGCGCAGGCGGCGCGCAGCAGCGCACGGCGGGTGGTGTTGTGAACGGTCATGGCTTGCGCTCCTTCAGTGTTGGATGGCGTGCTGGCCGGACAGCAGCGTCAGATAGAGCGCCGTCTGCACGCGCTGCGTCGCGTCGGGCTGGGCGTTGATGGCGTTGGCCAGGCTCAGGCGCATGGCGCTGGACATGCGGCCCCACAGCAGTTGCTGGTCGACCGCGTCGATCAGCGCCGTCGTGTTGTTCGCGACCGCCGTGAACGGCTGCAGGTTGACGCGCATGTTGGCGCCCGGCTGGGTCAGCAGGCTCCACATGAAATTGCCGCGCAGCGTCGCCTCGGTGGGTGTGTAGATCTGGAACTCGGGCGCGAAAAGCGTCGTCTGCGGCAGCCGGAAGAGCTGGGCGTAGTGACCGAAGACGGACGGCGGCGTCAGCGGCACCTGGCCCGTGCGTCCGATCTCCCAACCCAGCTGGCTGCCGGGCTGGAAGCCGCCGTTCAATGCGCGCAGCGTCGCCGCAATGTGCTGCAGCGGGTCGCGCAGCCGGCCGTCGTTGCTGCCGGCGCCGTCGTTGCGGGCCTCGGGGTCGAGCAGGATGGCCCGCACGACCGCGCGCAGGTCGCCGCGCACGCCGCTGCCGTTGTTCGCGAACACGGCGGCGACGCGCTGCACATAGGCCGGGCTGGGGTTGCTCTTGACGAGCTGACGGATCAACCGCAGCGACACGAAGGGCGGCGTGTTGGGATGCTGGAAGAGGCAGTCCAGCGTCGCCTTCAGGTCGGCATCGGCGCCCTGGCTGGCGCTCAGATTGCAGCCGAGGAAGCTCTTGGCGCGCGGGTCGTGGTTGACGTCGCGCGAGACGAGCGGCCCGCTGAAGTTCTCCCAGTTGTTGTTGCCGCTGCCGACATAGGTCCAGCCGGTCAACGCCAGCGCCACCTGCTGGACGGTCGACTGGTCATAGGTCGGGATGGTGCGGCCAGAAAGATCCAGCTGCGGGCTGCCGTCGGCGTTCAGCTTGACGAGGCCGATCGTGAACAGCTGCAGCAGCTCGCGCGCGAAGTTCTCGTTCGCCGCCGAGCCGCCCAGTGGCCGGTTGCTGTTGGCCAGGTCCAGGTATTTGCCCATCTGCGGGCTGCGCGCCACCTCCTCAAGCAGCGTGCGGTAGTTGCCGAAGGCGTGCTTGCTGAGGGTGCGCAGGTGCGGCACCAGCTCGTTGGGATAGATGTTCTTGTTGGCGGAGATGACGAGCACCTGCGCCAGCGCGTAGGCCACACGTTGGCGCAGCTGGTCGGGTGCGTCGGTGAGCCGGTTCAGCATCTGCGCCTGCACGGTGGACATGCCGTTGTCGGTCGGCAGCGCGATGGGCGTCTCGGCCATCGCGAACTGCTCGGCAAGCCAGGCGTCGGCACCCAGGCTCCGCACGCGGGCGACGGCCGTGGCGTTGGGGCCGAAGGTGGACTGCTCCAGCAAGCGCGCCGCCGCGAGGTTGGCCGTGCCCTGGCCGGGGCCCGGCGCAGGAGAGGGGGCCGGCGCGGGAGCGGGAGCAGGGGAGGGTGACGGCGCGGGCGCCGGACCGGAAGGCGCGCCAGCCGAGACGACGAGGTTGACGATGTCCGAGCCGATGGTTCCCGGACCCGTGGCCCAGACCTGCACGGGCTGGTTCTTGCCGACCCATGTGCTGGGCGCCACGCCGGTGGCCTGCAGCTGTGTCGCCGACAGCCGCGTCACCGTCGCCTGCAGGTCGCCGATCTTCACGGCGACGTTGTTTGGGAAGGCCGCGCCGTTGAGGCGAATGGAGAAAACGCCCGCCGGGACGCTGGCCGGGCTCAGACTCCACAGCCGCGGCTGCAACTGGGTGATGGCCAGCGTGATGCTGCCGGACTTGGCCGGATAGGCCGTGCTGGTCGCCGTCACGACGACATTGCCGGCCGTCGGCACGACGGCGGGCGCCGTGTAAAGGCCGGTCGCGCTGACCGTGCCGAAGGTGGTGTTGCCACCGGCGACGTCGTTGACGCTCCACGTCACCGTGTTCGGCGACAGCGGTACATAAGCCGTCAACTGGCGGCTGGTGGCGATGGGCAGCGAGCCGCCGCTATAGACGGTGATGGTCTGCGCAAGCAGCGGGCCGGCGCCGAGACCGCACGCCAAGGTCAGTGCGGCGAGGCGGCCGAAACGTAACGGTTGGGGAGATGGCATGGGCGGCTCCGTGAGGCAACAGGTCGTTGATTGCAACGCCTGTGCCCACGTGAAAACCGCCCGGATCTGACGGGTTGTGTCGCCCACCTGCCGCCAGCCGCTGTGACGGCTGACGAGATTTGTCGCCGCCTGTCCCGTTTTGTCAGAAGCGGCCGCGCGCCCGGTGCGTCACCGGACGTCAATCTGTTACAGGCTCACTCTCCGGCCATCGCCGTGTGGCTGAAGCCGCCGTCCACGTAGGTGATTTCGGCGCTGATGCCGGCCGCCAGGTCCGACAGCAGGAAGGCGGCGGTATTGCCGACGTCGTCGATGGTCACGTTGCGGCGGATCGGCGCCTGGGCCGCGAACTGGCCCAGCAGCTTGCCGAAGTCCTTGATGCCGGAGGCCGCCAGCGTCTTGATCGGGCCGGCCGAGATGCCATTGACCCGCACGCCCTTGGGGCCGAGCGCCGAGGCCAGGTAGCGCACGCTGGCTTCCAGGCTGGCCTTGGCCAGGCCCATGGTGTTGTAGTTGGGCACGATGCGCATGGCGCCCAGGTAGCTCAGCGTCAACAGCGCCGCGCCTTCGCGCAGTCGCGGCGCGGCGAGCTTGGCCATGGCCGGGAAGCTGTAGGCGGAGATGTCGTGGGCGATGCGGAAGTTTTCGCGCGTCATGCCGTCGAGGAAATCGCCGGCAATTGCATCGCGCGGCGCAAAGCCGATGGAATGCACGAAGCCGTCGAACTCGGGCCAGACCTCGCCCAACTGGTCGAACAGGGCTTGCAACTGCTCGTCACTGGTGACATCGCAGTCATAGATCAGCTTGGAATCGAATTCGGCAGCGAACTCGCTGATGCGGTCCTTGAAGCGCTCGCCCTGGTAGCTGAAGGCCAGTTCCGCGCCTTCGCGGTGGCAGGCGCGGGCAATGCCGTAGGCGATGGAGCGGTTGGACAGCACGCCCGTGATCAGCAGCCGCTTGCCGGCGAGAAAGCCCATTCTTGTCTCCTGTGAGGTCCCAAACAGCCTCAGATTCTGGCACGCGCAGAGCCCGGCTTCTTGCCGGCATGAGACTTGCACCGTACAATCCGACTTTCACCAGAAATACAAACCGCCCCGGACGATATCCCCCGGAGCTGGCTTGGTGAAAGAGTTGGGCGGATTCATCCAGCCCATTTTTTTTGCTTTTTCGCTTTTTGCAGAACCCGCACCCACCCCGCATGAGTTGGCAAACCGCTGTAGAGACAACCGTCGCCGGCCTCGGCTACGAACTCGTGGACTGCGAACGCAGTGCCGGCGGATTGCTGCGCGTGACGATCGACAAGCTGCCGGCCCAGGCCGATGCCGGCGAGCTGATCACGGTGGACGACTGCGAGAAGGTGACCCGCCAGCTGCAGTATGTGCTGGAGGTCGAGGCTTTCGATTACGCCCGGCTCGAGGTGTCCTCGCCGGGGCTGGACAGGCCGCTGTGCAACGCCGCGCATTACGCGCGCTTCGCCGGCCAGGAAATCGACATCACGCTGAAGGCGCCCTTCCAGGGCCGCAAGAAGTACCGCGGCGTCGTCAGCGCCCAGCCCGAAGCGGGCAGTGACCAGGCCTGGCGCCTGGTGTTCGATGCGGACGGCGCCGAGCACGCACTCGATTTCACGCTCGATGAAGTGCGTGAGGCGCGCCTGGTGCCGATGTTCAGCTTCAAGGGGCGCGGCGGCGAGCCGGCGCCCGATCGAAAGCCCGGCCAGCGTGGCGTCATCAAGCCGAAAAAGGCACCGACTAAGAAACAAGCGGGCGAGCCCACCGAGGTGGCGCCCGGCCAGGACAAGGTTGACGGAGGTCTCAAGCAATGAACCGCGAAATGTTGATGTTGGTGGATGCGATCTCGCGCGAGAAGAGCGTGGAGCGCGATGTCGTGTTCGGTGCGGTGGAAGCCGCGCTGGCCTCGGCCACCAAGAAGATTTATGGCGGTGAAGCCGACATCCGCGTCAGCGTGGATCGTGATTCGGGCGAGTACGAGACCTTCCGCCGCTGGCACGTGGTGCCCAACGAGGCCGGCCTGCAGAACGCCGACGCCGAGATCCTGCTGTTCGAAGCCCAGGAGCAGATCGCCGACATCGAGGTGGACGACCACATCGAGGAGCCCGTCGAGTCCGTGCCCATCGGCCGCATCGGCGCCCAGGCCGCCAAGCAGGTCATCCTGCAGAAGATCCGCGACGCCGAGCGCGAGCAGCTGCTGAACGACTTCATGTCGCGCGGCGAGAAGATCTTCGTCGGCACCGTGAAGCGCCTGGACAAGGGCGACATCATCGTCGAGAGCGGCCGCGTGGAAGGCCGCCTCAAGCGCAGCGAGATGATCTCGAAAGAGAACCTGCGCACCGGCGACCGCGTGCGCGCCGTCATCCTCGGCGTGGACCCGACGCAGCGCGGCCCGCAGATCATGCTGTCGCGCTCCTCGCCCGAGTTCATGAAGGAACTCTTCGCGCAGGAAGTGCCCGAGATCGAGCAGGGCCTGCTGGAGATCAAGAGCTGCGCCCGCGACAGCGGCTCGCGCGCCAAGATCGCCGTCATCAGCCATGACCGCCGTGTCGACCCCATCGGCACCTGCGTCGGCGTGCGCGGTTCGCGCGTCAACGGCGTGACGACCGAACTCGCCGGCGAGCGCGTCGACATCGTGCTGTGGAGCGAAGACCCGGCCCAGTTCGTCATCGGCGCGCTGGCGCCGGCCAACGTGCAGAGCATCGTCGTCGATGAAGAGCGCCACGCGATGGACGTGGTGGTGGACGAGGAAAACCTCGCCATCGCCATCGGCCGCGGTGGCCAGAACGTGCGCCTGGCGTCCGAGCTGACCGGCTGGCGCATCAACATCATGTCGGCCGAGGAATCGGCCGCCAAGCAGGAACTGGAAAGCGAATCGGTGCGCAAGCTCTTCGTCGACAAGCTCGACGTCGATGCCGAAGTCGCCGACATCCTCATCGCCGAAGGCTTCACCAGCCTGGAAGAAGTCGCCTACGTGCCGATGCAGGAAATGCTCGAGATCGAGGCCTTTGACGAGGACACCGTCAACGAGCTGCGCACCCGTGCCAAGGATGCGCTGCTGACGATGGAAATCGCCAAGGAAGAGAAGGTCGAGGAGGTCTCGCAGGACCTGCGCGATCTGGAGGGCGTCACGCCCGAACTGCTGAGCAAGCTGGCCGAAGGCGGCATCAACACCCGCGACGACCTGGCCGACCTGGCCGTGGACGAATTGGTCGACCTGTCCGGCCTGGACGAAGCGGCAGCGCGCGCGCTGATCATGAAGGCCCGTGAACACTGGTTCAACGACTGATTGATCAACGACACACGCCGCGCCGCACCGAAAGCAATTTGAAGGATCCCCACATGGCCGTGACTACCGTCGCCCAATTCGCCGCCGAGCTGAGCAAGCCGGCGAGCAGTCTGCTGGAGCAGCTGCAAGCCGCGGGCGTCAAGAAGTCTTCCGTCGACGACTCGCTGAGCGAGACCGACAAGGAACGCCTGCTCGACCACCTGCGCTCCGCCCACGGCACCGCCGGCACCGAGCGCAAGAAGATCACCCTCGTCAAGAAGTCGACCACCGAGATCAAGCAGGCCGACGCCTCCGGCAAGGCCCGCACCATCCAGGTCCAGGTCAAGAAGACCCGCACCTTCGTCAAGCGTGACGAGGCCGGCGACGAGGCCGCCAGCGGGCCGGACGACGCCGAGCTGCTGCGTCGCGAGGAAGAAGCCCAGGCCCAGGCCGCCGCGCTGCGCGCCCAGGAAGAAGAGCTGGCTGCGAAGGTGAAGGCCCGCGAGGAGGCCGAGCGCGCCGCGCGTGAAGCCGCCGCCGCTGCCAAGGCCGCCGCCGAAGCCGCCGCTGCTGAAGCTGCCGCCCAGGCCGCTGCGCAAGCCGCTGCCGCCGAGGCCGCCGCCAAGGCCGCGCAGAAACCGGAAACGAAGACCGACGAGCAGGCCGCCGAGGCGCGCGCCCGCAGTGCAGCCGCTGCCGCCGCCGAAGCCGCCGCCATCAACAAGGCGGCTGCGGCCAAGCGCGCCGCCAAGTCCGCGCCGGCCCCCGAGCCCGTGGCCGAGCCTGCGCCCGCACCGGCGCCCGAAGTCGCTGCCGCTCCGGCGCCCGCACCCGTCGAGGCCGCCAAGCCGGCGCTGCGCGTCGTCAAGGCCGTCGATGCCGCTGCCGAAGAGAAGCAGAAGCAGGACGACCTGGCCCGCCGCCGCAAGGCCGCCGAGGACGAGGCCGCCAAGATCCGCGCGATGATGAACGCGCCGAAGAAGGTGCTGGTCGCGAAGAAGCCCGAGGAGCCCAAGCCTGCCGAAGGCGCCGGCATCAAGGGCACCATCCACAAGAAGGCGGGTGCTCCGGCGCCGGCCACGGCCGCTCCGGGCGCTGGCGCTGGCAAGCCGGGCGACAAGAAGTCGGTCAAGTCCGAGAAGCTGTCGTCCAGCTGGGCCGACGACGCCGCCAAGAAGCGCGGCCTCAAGACCATCGGTGCCGGCCCCGCCGGTGCCGGCCGCCCGGGTGGCGGTGGCAACTGGCGCGCTCCGGCGCGTGGTGGCCGCGGTGGTCGCGGTGGCCGTGACGACGGTGGCTCCAACTTCACGCCGCCGGCCGAGCAGCAGATCATCGAAGTGCACGTGCCGGAGACCATCTCGGTCGCCGACCTGGCGCACAAGATGTCGGTCAAGGCCGCCGAGGTCATCAAGCAGCTGATGAAGCTGGGCCAGATGGTCACCATCAACCAGCAGCTGGACCAGGAAACGGCCATGATCCTCGTCGAGGAAATGGGCCACAAGGCGGTCACCGCCAAGCTGGACGACCCGGACGCCTTCCTCGAAGAAGAGGGCAGCGCCGCCGAGCAGCAGCATGAGTCGCTGCCGCGCGCGCCGGTCGTCACCGTCATGGGCCACGTCGACCACGGCAAGACCTCGCTGCTGGACTACATCCGCCGCAGCCGCGTCGCCGCGGGCGAAGCGGGCGGCATCACGCAGCACATCGGCGCTTATCACGTCGAGACGCCGCGCGGCATGATCACCTTCCTGGACACCCCGGGTCACGCGGCCTTCACGGCCATGCGGGCTCGCGGTGCCAAGGCGACCGACATCGTCATCCTGGTCTGCGCGGCCGATGACGGCGTCATGCCTCAGACCAAGGAAGCCATCCACCACGCGAAGGCCGCTGGCGTGCCCATCGTGGTTGCGATGACCAAGATCGACAAGCCCGATGCCAACGCCGAGCGCGTCAAGAGCGAGCTGGTGGCCGAGCAGGTCGTGCCGGAAGAATTCGGCGGCGAATCGCCCTTCATCGGCGTGTCGAGCAAGACCGGCCAGGGCATCGACGAGCTGCTGGAGCAGGTGCTGCTGCAGGCCGAAGTGCTGGAGCTGAAGGCGCCGGTCGAGTCCATGGCCAAGGGCATCGTCATCGAAGCCAAGCTGGACAAGGGCCGCGGCCCGGTCGCGACGGTGCTGGTGCAGAGCGGTACGCTCAAGCGCGGCGACGTCGTGCTGGCGGGCTCCACCTTCGGCCGCGTGCGCGCCATGCTGGACGAAGACGGCAAGGCTGCCACCGAGGCTGGCCCGTCCATCCCGGTCGAGATCCAGGGCCTGACCGAAGTGCCGCAAGCCGGCGACGAGTTCATGGTGCTGGGCGACGAGCGCCGCGCCCGTGAGGTCGCGACCTTCCGTTCGGGCAAGTACCGCGACGTGAAGCTGGCCAAGCAGCAGGCCGCCAAGCTCGAGAACATGTTCAGCGAGATGGGGGCGAGCGACGTGCAGACGCTGCCGCTCATCATCAAGTCCGACGTGCAGGGTTCGCAGGAAGCGCTGGCTGCTTCGTTGCTCAAGCTCAGCAACGCCGAGGTCAAGGTGCAGATCGTCCACGCGGCGGTCGGCGGCATCAGCGAGAGCGACATCAACCTCGCCATCGCGTCCAAGGCCGTCATCATCGGCTTCAACGTGCGGGCCGATGCCGGCGCGCGCAAGCTGGCCGAGGGCAATGCCGTCGATCTGCGTTACTACAGCATCATTTACGACGCTGTGGACGACGTGACCAAGGCGATGTCCGGCATGCTGGCGCCCGAGCAGCGCGAAGAGGCCCTCGGCACGGCCGAGATCCGCGTCGTGTTCGTCGCATCCAAGATCGGCACGGTGGCCGGCTCGATGGTCACCAGCGGCCTGGTCCGCCGTGGCGCCAAGTTCCGCCTGCTGCGCGACAACACCGTGGTCTACACGGGCGAAGTCGAGTCGGTGCGCCGCGAGAAGGACGACGTCCGCGAGGTCAAGGAAGGCTTCGAGTGCGGTATCAAGCTCAAGAACTACAGCGACATCAAGGAAGGTGATCAGCTCGAGTTCTTCGAGATCAAGGAAGTGGCCCGCACGCTGTAACGCTTCGCACTGAGGGTGAACCCCGCCCCTCGGGGCGGGGTTCGTTCTTTCAGGAGACCGCACGATGAGACACAAACGCGCCATCCCCAACCGCAGTTTCCGCGTCGCCGACCAGATCCAGCGTGATCTGGCCGAGCTCATCCGCGAGCTCAAGGACCCGCGCATCGGCATGGCGACGATCAGCGCCGTCGAAGTCACGCCCGACTACGCCCACGCCAAGGTGTTCTTCTCGGTGCTGATCGGCGACGCGAAGGAGACGCAGGAGGCGCTGAACGAGGCCGCCGGTTTCCTGCGCAACGGCCTGTTCAAGCGCCTGCAGATCCACACCGTGCCGACGCTGCACTTCCAGTTCGACCGCACCACCGAGCGTGCGGCCGAGATGAGTGCGCTGATCAGCAAGGCGAACTCGACGCGCGCTGTCGAGGACGAGGAGCCCAATGACTGAAGCAGCAGTCACTGCCGCAAAGCCTCAGCGCGTGCAGGACGGCGACCGCCCGCTGCGCGTGCGGGTGCAACGCCGCCCGCTGCATGGCGTGTTGTTGCTCGACAAGCCGCTGGGCCTGTCGAGCAACGACGCGTTGCAGAAGGCCAAGTGGCTGCTGCGCGCCGAGAAGGCCGGCCACACCGGCACGCTGGACCCGCTGGCCACCGGCCTGCTGCCGCTGTGCTTCGGCGCGGCCACCAAGTTCAGCCAGGTCAGCCTGGATGCCGACAAGCGTTATCTCGCCACGCTGGCCCTGGGCATCCGCACGACGACGGGCGACGCCGAAGGCGAGGTGCTGGAGCGGTTTGATGCCGACCCCATCACGCTCGAGCAGATTGCCGCTGCCTGTGCCGCGTTCACCGGCGAGATCGACCAGATGCCGCCGATGTATTCGGCGCTGAAGCACGAAGGCAAGGCACTGTACGAATACGCGCGCGCCGGCGTCGAGATCGAACGCAAGAGCCGCCGCGTGACGATTCATGCCATCGACATCGTCGCGATGCAGGCTGGCACCGTGACCCTCGACGTCCGTTGCACCAAAGGCACCTACATCCGCACGCTGGCCGAAGACATCGGCGCGAAGCTGGGTGTCGGCGCGTCGTTGGCCGCGTTGCGCCGCACAGGCTCCGGCGGCCTGACGCTGGAAGGCAGCGTGACGCTGGCGCAGATCGAGGCCATGCCTGACGAGGAGCGCGCCGCGCTGCTGACCTCGCCCGACCGACTGCTGGCGGACGCGCCCGAACTGCGCCTGGACATGCAGGAGGCCGCGCGCTTCCTGTCCGGCCTGCGCCGCCGTGTCAACGCGCCCGACGCCGAGCGCGTGCGCGTCTACGGCCCCGAGCCGCGCGCCTTCCTCGGCAGCGCCCACATCACCTCCGGCGAACTGATCGCCGACCGCCTGTTGACGCCGCCCGAAGTGCAGGCGCTTTTGACCTGACCCAGTTTTTACCGAGAAGTGCCCATGACCACCCCGATCCGCAACATCGCCATCATTGCCCACGTCGACCATGGCAAGACCACCATGGTGGACCAACTGCTGCGCCAGAGCGGCACCTTCGCCGACCACGAGAAGGTCGTCGACACCGTGATGGACAGCAACGCCATCGAGCGCGAGCGGGGCATCACCATCCTGGCCAAGAACTGCGCGGTCAGCTGGGAAGGCACGCACATCAACATCGTCGACACGCCGGGACACGCGGACTTCGGCGGCGAGGTCGAGCGCGCGCTGTCCATGGTCGACGGCGTCGTGCTGCTGATCGACGCGCAAGAAGGCCCGATGCCGCAGACCCGCTTCGTCACGAAGAAGGCGCTGGCCCTCGGCCTGAAGCCCATCGTCGTCGTCAACAAGGTCGACAAGCCGGGCGCCAAGCCCGATGCCGTCATCAACGCCGCCTTCGACCTGTTCGACAAGCTCGGCGCCACCGACGAGCAGCTGGACTTCCCGGTCGTCTACGCCTCCGGCATCAACGGCTGGACCTCACTGGAAGAGGGTGCGCCCGGCGAGCAGTGGGGCCCAGACATGTCGGCCCTGTTCAACACCATCCTGAAGCATGTGCCGCCGCAGAAGGGCGACCCGGCCGCCCCGCTGCAGCTGCAGATCTCGGCGCTGGACTTCTCCACCTTCGTCGGCCGCATCGGCGTGGGCCGCATCAGCCAGGGCACCATCAAACCCGGCCAGCAGGTCACCGTCATGGAAGGCCCCGGCGGCAAGGCCGTCAACGGCCGCATCAATCAGGTGCTGACCTTCCACGGCCTGGATCGCGTGCAGGTGACGGAAGCCGGCCCGGGCAACATCGTGCTGATCAACGGCATCGAGGAGATCGGCATCGGCGTGACGGTGACCGACCCGGCCAACCCGCAGCCCCTGCCCATGCTGAAGGTCGACGAGCCGACGCTGACGATGAACTTCTGCGTCAACACCAGCCCGCTGGCCGGCCGCGAAGGCAAGTACGTCACCAGCCGCCAGATCTGGGACCGCCTGCAGAAGGAGCTGCAGCACAACGTCGCGCTGCGCGTCTCGGAGACCGACGAGGACGGCATCTTCGAGGTCTGCGGTCGCGGCGAACTGCACCTGACCATCCTGCTGGAGAACATGCGCCGCGAAGGCTACGAGCTGGCCGTGTCCAAGCCGCGCGTGATGTTCAAGGACATCGATGGCGTGAAGAGCGAGCCGATGGAGCTGGTGACGGCCGACGTCGAGGAAACCCACCAGGGTGGCGTCATGCAGGCGCTGGGCCTGCGCAAGGGCGAGATGCTGAACATGGAGCCGGACGGCCATGGCCGCGTGCGCCTGGAGTACCGCATCCCCGCGCGCGGTCTGATCGGCTTCGCCAACGAGTTCATGAACCTGACCCGCGGCTCGGGCCTGATCTCGTCCATCTTCGACGGCTACGAGCCGCACAAGGGCGAGATCGGCGGCCGCAAGAACGGCGTGCTGATCTCCATGGACGACGGCGAGATCTTCACGTACGCGCTGGGCAAGCTGGACGACCGTGGCCGCATGTTCGTCAAGCCCAACGACCCGGTCTACGAGGGCATGATCGTCGGCATCCACAGCCGCGACAACGACCTCGTCGTCAACGCGACGCGCACCAAGCAGCTGACCAACTTCCGCGTCAGCGGCAAGGAAGACGCGATCAAGATCACGCCGCCCATCGACCTGACGCTGGAGTACGGCGTGGACTTCATCGATGACGATGAGCTCGTCGAAATCACGCCGAAGAGCGTGCGTCTGCGCAAGCGCCACTTGTCGGAAAACGACCGCAAGCGCGCCGCGCGCGCTTGATCGCTGACTTCTCCGTCTAGACCGCGCCCCGAAAGGGGCGCTCTTCGTTGATGACGCACCGGTCCGCCGTCTTGCTGATGCTGCTGGTCACGCTGATGTGGAGTTCGGCGGGCGTGGTCACGCGGCATCTGGATGCGGCGCGGGGCTTCGAGATCACGTTCTGGCGCAGCTGCTTCAATGCGCTGGCGCTGCTGCTCATCCTGGGTGTGATGCGGGGCAGGGCGCTGCTGCCCAGTCTCAAAGGCCTCACGTTCTGGGCTTCGGGCCTCTGCTGGGCCGTCATGTTCACGGCCTTCATGGTGGCGCTGTCGCTGACGACGGTGGCCAATGTGCTGGTGACGATGTCGCTGTCGCCGCTGTTCACGGCCGTGTTTGCGCGCCTCTTCCTGCATCAACCGGTACCGACCCGCACCTGGTGGGCCATCGCCGTGGCCGGCGCCGGCATCGCGTGGATGTTCGGCGGCCAGTTGGGTGGGCCGCTGCTGGGCGTGTGGGTCGCACTGGGGGTGCCGCTGGCTGCCGCGTCCAACTGGTGCCTGCTGCAGAAGGTCGGTCGCGGCAGCACCGACATGCTGCCCGCCGTCCTCATCGGCGCGTTGATCTCCATGGCCGTCACGCTGCCGCTCGCCTGGCCTTTGCAGGCCGGCGCTCACGACCTGGGCCTGCTGGCCTTCCTCGGTGTCTTCCAGCTGGCCATCCCCTGCCTGCTGGCCGTGCGCCTCGCGCGCGAACTGCCCAGCCATGAGATCGCGCTGCTCGGCCAGGCCGAGACGCTGCTGGGCGTGTTGTGGGCCTGGCTGTTTGCGGGCGAACACCCTGGCAGCGCTGCGTTGATCGGCGGTAGCCTCGTGCTCGCCGCGCTCATTGCCAACGAAGCCCTTGCGCCGCCTTCCGTCAAATCCGTCCTGAAGAACGCATGAACGACCTGATCCCGCCCCTGACGTCCGACGGCCAGATCCTGGCCGAGGTCAACGGCTGCCTGGGCCTCATCACGCTGAACCGCCCGCAGGCGCTGAACGCGCTGTCGCTGGCCATGATCCGCGACATGACGACGCTGCTGAACCACTGGGCCGTGCGCGCCGAGGTCCAGGCCGTCGCCGTGCTGGGTGCCGGCCGCGAGGGCAAGGCGCCGGCCTTCTGTGCCGGTGGCGACATTCGCTTCTTCCACCAGGCCGCGCTGGCCGGCGACCCGGCGCTGGGCGAGTTCTTCACCGAGGAATACCGCCTCGACCACCTGATCCACAACTTCCCCAAGCCCTGTGTCGCGCTGATGGACGGCATCGTCATGGGCGGCGGCATGGGCATCAGCCAAGGGGCAAAGCTGCGCGTCGTCAACGAGCGTTCGCAGCTCGCCATGCCCGAGACCGGCATCGGCCTCTTCCCCGACGTGGGCGGTGGCTGGTTCCTGGCGCAATGCCCCGGCCATGTCGGTGAGTGGCTGGCGCTGACGGGCCAGTCCATCGGAGCCGGCGATGCCATCACATGGGGATTGGCGGACGTCTTCGTCAGCGCCGGGCACTGGCCGGCGATGGTCGAGGAGCTGCGCCATGGCGAGCAGACGAGCGCCGAACATGTCGTCGCCACCGTCATGGGCCGAGCCGACATCGCGCCGTCGTCCGACACGCCGATGGCGTTGATCGATCATCACTTCGGCCAGCCCACGCTGGCGGCGATCCTTGAATCACTGCAAGCCGCAGACGACGACTGGTCCCGCCAGACGCTGGCCACGCTGCAGGCGCGCTCGCCGACGATGATGGCCGTCACGCTGGAACTGGTGCGCCGCGGCCGCACGCTGGACCTTGCCGACGACCTGCGCCTGGAGCGCGACCTCGTGCACCACGCCTTCCATCTGCGGGGCGCGGCCCGCAGCGAGACCGTCGAAGGCATCCGCGCGCTGGTGATTGACAAGGATCAGGCGCCACGCTGGCAGCCCGCCAAGGTCGCGGAAGTAGATGCCACCGAGGTGGCCGCCTTCTTCGTCAGCCCCTGGACGCCCGACACGCATCCCTTGCGAGACCTCGAATGAGTGCAACGGGCCACAACCCCTGGCGCCTCAGCGTTGCGCCGATGATGGACTGGACGGACAGGCATTGCCGCTATCTGCACCGCCTCATCACGCGTCGCACGCTGCTCTACACCGAGATGGTGACGACCGGCGCGCTGCTGCATGGCGACCAGCCGCGCCATCTCGATTTCAACGCGGAAGAGCACCCCGTCGCGCTGCAGCTGGGCGGCAGCGAGCCGGCGGACCTGGCCGCCTGCGCGAAGCTCGCCGAACGCTGGGGCTATGACGAGGTCAACCTGAACTGCGGCTGCCCCAGCCCACGCGTGCAGAAGGGTGCCTTCGGCGCCTGCCTGATGGCCGAGCCGCAACTCGTGGCCGATTGCGTGAAGGCCATGCGCGATGCGACGTCGCTGCCCGTCACCGTGAAGCACCGCATCGGCATCGACAGAAACGAGAGCTATGACTTCGTGCGCGACTTCGTCGGCACGGTCGCCGCGGCCGGCTGCGAGGTCTTCATCGTGCATGCCCGCAATGCCTGGCTGCAGGGCCTGTCTCCGAAGGAAAACCGCGAGATCCCGCCGCTGCGCTACGAACTCGTGGAGCGGCTCAAGCGCGAGTTTCCGCAGCTCACCATCGCCATCAACGGCGGCCTGAAGACGCCCGACCAGATCGCCGAACAACTGGCCGTGCTCGACGGCGTCATGATCGGCCGCGAGGCCTATCACGAGCCCTGGAGCATGGCGCAGTGGGACTCGCGCTTCTTCGGGGAAGCCGACCCCGCCGCCAGCCGCGAGGAGGTCGAGGCGCAGTGGCTGGACTATCTCGACCGCCTGCACACCGCCGGCCGCTCTTGGCCGCATGCGATGCGCCATGCGCTGGGCCTGTGGAACGGCACGCCCGGCGCCCGCCGCTGGCGCCAGGTCTGGAGCGACCATCGCCTGAAGGCGCTGCCGCCGCGCGAGGTCGCCGCGCAGGCCACCGCTGCGCGGCTGTCCGGCGCCGCCATCATCGCCTGAGCATGACGACCGGCCATGGCGCCGGCATGGCTCAGCATGCGGCGATGCGCTCGCTCATCACCCTGCTGCTGACCTGCAGCCTGGCCCACGCCCAGCAGACACTGGCGCCCGGCGTCGTGCTGGTGCCGGGCGGCTTCGAGGCGGGCCGCCAGCCCGACGGCAACAGCCTGCTGCTGCAGGGCGAAGACGGCGGCTGGCTGCTGATCGACAGCGGCCGCCACCGCGCCCACACCGAAGCCGCGCTGAAGGCGGCCGGCGGCGAGGTGAGGGCGGTGCTGAACACGCACTGGCATCTCGACCATCTCGGCGGCAACGCCTGGCTGCGCTCGCAGCGCCCGGGCCTCGAGGTCTGGGCCTCGCCCGCCGTCGGCCAGGCGTTGGCCGCGGACGGCTGGCTGGATCGCTACCGCCGCCAGCTCGCCGAGGCCCTGCCGACGGCAGCACCCGAGCAGGCCACCGTGATGCGCGTGGACCAGCAACTGCTCGACCAGGCGGCGGCGCTGAAGCCCGACCATGAGGTGAAGGCAGCATCGACGCTGATGCTGGCCGGCCGCCGCCTGCAGGTCGGCGTCGAGACGGCCGTCAGCGGCGGCGACCTGTGGGTGCTGGACACCGCCTCGGGCACGCTGGCCGCGGGCGACCTTGTCACGCTGCCGGTGCCCTTCATGGACACCGCCTGTCCACCGGCCTGGCGCGAGGCCCTGGCACGCGTGTCGGCCCAGCCCTTCAAGCAGCTCGTGCCCGGCCATGGCCCCGTCATGAGCCGCGCCGACTTCGAGCGCTGGCGCGGCGGCTTCGAGGCGCTGCTGGACTGTGCCGATCAGGGCCTGCATCCAGCCGCGTGCGCGGCCGTCTGGCGCTCACGCGTCGACCCGTGGCTGGACGATGCCGGCCGCGCGCGCGTCAACGGCATGCTTGGCTACTATTTCAAGACCCTGCTGCAGGCACCCAGAGACCAACGTGAGCGCTTTTGTAGACGATCCTGACATCGGCCCGGTACTGCCGCCGGACGAGCCGCTGTGGGCGCACAGCTTCGACACGGCGCTGGGCCGCTGCGGCATCGTCTGGAGCGGGCAGGGCATCGTTGCGTCGCTGCTACCCGATGCCAGCCCGGCACGCCTGCAGCGCCGTCATCCGACGGCCCGACACGTCACCGAACTGCCGCCTCACATCGGCCACGCCGTCGACGGCATCTGCGCCTTGCTGGCCGGCGAGATGCGCGATCTCAGCGACATCGTCCTCGACGAGCGCGGCATCCCCGAGTTCCGCCGCCAAGTCCATGCGCTGACCCGCGCCATCCCGCCCGGCCAGACCCGCACCTATGGCGAGATCGCCGCCGCGCTGGGCCAGCCGGGTGCCGCGCGTGCCGTGGGCCGGGCCGAGGGCGACAACCCGTTTCCGCCCATCGTGCCCTGCCACCGCGTGATGGGTGCGGGCGGCGAGCCGACGGGTTTCTCGGCGCCGGGTGGCGTCGAGACCAAGCGGCGCATGCTGCTCATCGAGGCCCGCGCTGCGGGGCAATTGGCGGGCGATCAGCAGAAGCTCTTCTGAGCCAGCCACGCCCCGACAATCGCGGCATGTCCTTCGCTTCCCTGGGCCTCTCGCCCGCCCTGCTGCGCGCCGTGCGCGAGCAGGGCTATCACGCCCCCACCGCCGTTCAGGCCGCGGCGCTGCCGCCCATCCTCGCCGGTCGTGACGTGCTGGCGCTCGCGCAGACCGGCTCGGGCAAGACCGCCGCCTTCGCGCTGCCGCTGCTGCAGCGGCTGGTCGATTCGCCGCCTCGCCCCGGCCCGCGTGCCCTGGTCCTTGCGCCGACCCGCGAGCTGGCCGCGCAGACGGCTCAGCTGCTGCGCGAGCTGGCAGCACTGCTGCTGCACCGTCCCAAGGTCGCGCTGGCCTTTGGCGGCGTGTCCATCAACCCGCAGCTGATGGCGCTGCGCGGAGGCTGCGACGTCATGGTGGCCACGCCGGGCCGCCTGCTGGACCTGCTGGACCACAACGGCCTGCAGCTTTCCGGCGTGCAATGCCTGGTGCTTGACGAAGCCGACCGCCTGCTGGGCCAGGGTTTTGCCGACGAACTGCAGCGCGTGCTGGCGTTGCTGCCCGCGCAGCGCCAGTCGCTGCTGTTCTCGGCCACCTTCCCGCCGGCCGTCGAGGCGCTGGCCACGCAGCTGCTGCTCGAGCCGGTGCGCATCGACATCGAGGAAGCGCCGCCGCAGATCACGCAGCGCGCCATCCAGCTCGACCGCGCCCAGCGCCTGCCCGCGCTGCGCCAGCTGCTGAAGACCGAGGGCTGGGAGCGGGTGCTGGTCTTCGTCGCCAGCCGCTACATGGCCGACCTCGTGTCGGACAAGCTGCACGTCCACGGCTTCAAGGCCGGCGTGCTGCATGGCGAGCTGAGCCAGGGCGCGCGCCGCGACGTGCTGGCCGCGCTGAAGGCCGGCAGCGTGAAGGTGCTGGTGGCCACCGACGTGGCCGCGCGCGGCCTGCATGTCGACGCCTTGGACGCCGTCGTCAACTACGAGCTGCCGCGCTCGGCGGCCGACTACACCCACCGCATCGGCCGTACCGGCCGCGCGGGCGCGCAAGGCGCCGCGGTCAGCTTCATCTGCGCGGACAGCGCCGAGAACGCCGAGAGCCATTTCCGTCTCATCGAGAAGCGCCAGGGCCTGCGCGTGCCGCGCGAGCGGCTGGCCGGCTTCGAGCCGCAGGCCATCGCCACCGAGGCGCAGGCCACGGGCGGCATCAAGAGCACGACGCGCAAGAGCAAGAAGGACAAGCTGCGCGAAGCCGCGGCGAAGGCAGCCGAACATGGGCATTGAGATCGAACACAAATTCCTCGTCAGCGGCGACGGCTGGCGCGAGGCCGCGACGCGGCAGACCCGCTTCAGCCAGGGCTATCTGAGCCGCGACCCGGCGCGCACGGTGCGCGTGCGCATCGCTGGCGACGCGGCCTTCCTGACCATCAAGGGCGAGACCCGCGGCGCCACGCGGGCCGAGTTCGAGTACGCCATCCCGGTCGCCGATGCCCGGCAGTTGCTGGTCATGAGCGACGGCCCGGTCGTCGAGAAGATCCGTCATCTCTGCCCTCACGAAGGCATGACCTGGGAGGTCGATGAATTTCTTGGCGCCAATGCCGGTCTCATCCTCGCCGAGATCGAACTGGCGGCCGAGGGACAGGCCTTCGCCCGGCCGGCGTGGCTGGGTGCCGACGTGACCGGCGATGCCCGCTACGTCAACGCCAACCTGGCGGTGAGGCCGTTCACGAGCTGGGTCTAGGCGTCTGTCGGATGGCGCTAAGTCCTTGACTTTGCGCATGGCGGGCCGGTGTCCGTCTTCCTACACTGCGATCGTTCGTTGACGCATTTGGAGACAGCATGCAACACGCTCCAACATCTCGCGCTCGGACCTCGCAGACCACCCTCGCACTCGCGATCGCGGCCTTGGTCGTCGTCCCTTCCGTCCATTCGCAGGACACGTCTTCCGCAGCGGAAGCTCCCACCGCCAACCGAGCCGGCAGCGACAACCGCCTGAGCCTGGACCGCATGGTGGTCACCGGCACCGGCGTCGCCCGCCGCAAGTTCGACACCTCCTGTGCCGTGTCCAGCCTGTCGGCTTCCGACATCGAAAGGCTGGCGCCGTTGAACGTGGCCGACCTGCTCGGCCAGGTGCCCGGCGTGCAGGCCGAAGCCACCGGCGGCGAGGCCCAGAACATCTACCGCGTGCGCGGCATTCCGAACGAGTCGAACTTCTTCACCTTCCAGGAAGACGGCATGCTCGTCTACGGCGAGAACGACGGCTTCTTCTTCAAGGGCGACGTCATGGTCCGCCTGGACCTGATGACCCAGGGCGTCGAGATCGTTCGCGGCGGGCCGGCGCCGATCTTCGCGGACAACGCGGCCGCCATCTTCAACGTCATCACGCGCCAGGGCGGCGAATCGCCGGAGCGGGGCGCACGTCTCACGCTGGGCGATACCGGCCTGTACCGCTTCGACGGCTTTGCCTCCGGCAAGCTGGCCGACCGCACCTACTACGCGGTCGGCGGCTTCTACCGACAGCACCGCGGCTATCGCGACAACGGCTTCCCCAGCGACACCGGCGGCCAGCTGCGCCTGAACATCCGGCGCAAGCTGGACAAGGGCGAGGCGACCTTCTTCGCCAAGGTCTTCGACGACCGCAACGTCTTCCTGCTGCCTATTCCCGTGGCCGACCCGCGCGATCCGTCCAGGTCGCTGAACCCCTACATCGACTACTTCAAGGGCACGCTGAATTCGCCCTACCTGCGTGACGTCCGGATGCTCTACCCGAACGTGGGCGGCGCCGGCACAACCACCGAGGGCCGCGACCTGGCCGATGGCCGGCACCTGCGCTACGTCAATACCGGCGTGGACCTGAACCTCCACCTGGGTGGCTGGCAGCTCAGCAACAAGCTGCGGCTGATGAAGGGCAAGCTGGACTTCGACGCGCTGTACTCGACCGTCAACCCGGCCGACGGCAACGCCTTTGCCACCGGCTTCCTGAATGCGGCGCGCACGGCCTGGGGTGCCGGTGTCAGCCGCCTGGGCTACACCTACGCCGGCCAGTCCGCGACCTACGACCCCTACGCCGCTTCGGGCCTGGTCGCGCAGGCGGGCTACCGCGCCATCCGCAACGACTTCCGCTCGCTGTCCGACGAGCTGCGCGTCACCCGCGATTTCGAACTCGCGGGCCGGCACAGCCTGACCGCCGGCCTGCTGCTGTCGCGCTACAAGTCGACGATGAACATGCGCTTCCAGGACTTCCTGCTGGAGCTGGCCGGCAAGCCCCGGCCGCTGGACCTGGTGGCCTATGACGCCAGCGGCAACGTGCTGGGGCGCGTCACCGACAACGGCGTGCTGCGCTACGCGTCCACGCTGACGGGGGGCGAATCCATGGTCACCCAGACCTCGGTCTATGTTGCCGACACCTGGAGGCTGGCGCCGCAGACGACGCTGGACGTCGGCGCCCGCCGCAGCGGCTACAAGGGCGACGGCTACAGCCGGAACACGGCCCGCTACGACCTGGGCAACAGCGCCACGCTGGCCGACAACTCGACGCTGGGCTTCACCGGTGTCAACGCCCAGCGCTCCATCGACGGCCATCCGACGTCCTGGACCGTCGGCGTCAACCAGCAGATCACGCCCTCGATGGGCGTGTACGCCCGCGCCTCCGTGGCCTATCGCCTGCCGGGCGAGATCAACATCTACACCTTCGCCGCGCCGACGACGACCAAGGCCAAGCAGTACGAGGCCGGCCTGAAGTACTCGACCGCGCCGTTCTCGGCCTTCGCCACGGTCTTCCTGAGCCAGTTCAAGCCCTTTGCGACGACGGTCGCGGAAATCGACCCCGCCACCGGCACCATCACCAACCAGGTCTTCATCGGCAACGTGAAGAGCCCCGGCGTCGAGCTCGAATTCTCCTGGCGCCCCGTGGCTGCCTTCTCGCTGGACGGCGCCGCGACCTACAGCCCCGCCAAGTCCGGCGACATGGTCAGCGCTGCCGGCAACCAGTCGCTGACGACCGAAGGCAAGCTGCCCATCCGCCAGCCCAAGGTCTGGGGCAATATCCGGCCGGCCTTCCATTTCGAGTTGGCAGCCTGGCAGGCCAGCGCCTACGCGCGCTTCAACTTCACGGGCAGGCGCTACGTCGACCTGCAGAACACGACCGCGCTGCCGGCCTACCACACCCTTGCTTTGGGCTTGTCGGCCAGCAAGGGTGGTGCCACGCTGCAGCTGGTGGTGGACAACGCGACCAACGCCAAGGGCCTGACCGAAGGCAACCCCCGCGCCGATGCCGTCGCCGGCCAGGGCTCGGCCGATGCCATCTATGGCCGCCCGCTGTTCGGTCGCAATGTCCGCCTGGCGCTGACCCAGGAGTGGTGATGCATTGGGTCGGGAACGATGTCATGGCCGCGTGGAGTGAACATGAACTGGAGCCGGCTCGTGGGCGCAGGCCTGGTGCTGCTGGGCGGCTGGACCCTGCCGGCACAGTCCGCCGACGGCGCCGACGCCAGCACGCCGCCCAGGCCTGAGAGCACCACCGTCACGGTCGGCCAGGCCGCCGACGTGCCGGTGCCGCGCGTCCTGCCGGCCTGCGTGCGGGGAAAGTGCCTGTTCGCGGGCCAGAAGGTGAGGGTGGTCGCCACCAAGAGCGCGATCAGCGTCGCGCTGCTCGAGGTGAAGGACGAGTTCGAAGCGGCCACCGGTGCGCAGCTCGACATCGTGCGCCTGCCTGGCGTCGAGCACTATCCGACCCTGATCTCGGACATGACCAACCACACCGGCCACTACGACGCGTCGATTGCCGCGGCCTGGTGGGTCGGCGACCTGGTGGCCGGCGGGCACCTGCAGTCCTACGACAGGTTCTACGACGACCCACGCTTCCCGAAGTGGAGCATCGACGACGTGCTGCCCGGGCCGCGCACGCTGCTGTCCTACGGCGGCCGCAAGTACATGGTCGCCTACGACCACGACGGCCAGGTGCTGTACTACCGGCGCGACCTGCTGAGCGACCCGCGCCAGCAGGCCGCGTTCAGGCAGAAGTACGGCTACCCGCTGGCGGTGCCGCAGACCTGGGCGCAGCTGCGCGACGCGGTCGAGTTCTTCAACGGCCAGGACCTGAACGGCGACGGCAAGCCGGACCACGGCATCGTGCTGGCGCTGCAGCCGGGCAGCCAGGGCATGTTCAACTACATCACGCTGTCGGCCCCCTTCGTCATCGGCCCCGGCAACCCGCGGCTGTACTGGTTCCACCCGCGGACGATGGCGCCGCTGATCAAGAGCCCCGGCCATGTGCGCGCCCTCGAGCTCTTCGTCGAGCTGGTGAAGTTCGGCCCCCGCGAGATGCTGACGTGGAACCACGGCCGCGGCTGGGATCATTTCCTGGCCGGCCGCGCGGCGTTCGCCCTCACCTGGGGCGACCTCGGCGCGCTGGCCCAGCAACCGGGGAGCCGGGTCAGGGGCAGGACCGGCGTCGCGCCGGCACCCGGCACGCACGAGTACTACGACATCGCGCGGCGCCAATGGGCGACGACGGCAGGCGTGAACCACGTCGGCAACACCTCCGGGGCCTCCTGGGCCGGCGTGATCTCCAGGTATTCGAAGGCGCCCGAGGCCGCCTACTTCCTGCTGGCGCTGCTGGCGACGAAGCAGAAGTCGCAGGTCTATGCGGCGCGCGGTTGGGACGGCATCGACCCGGGACGCCGCTTCCACATGCTGCCGCCCGAAGGCACGGGGAGCCTGGAGCCCTATCTGCGGGCCCACTGGGACCCGGCCGACATCGGCGACTACCTGGGCGCCTTCCAACGCACCTTCAGCGACCCGCTGCAGCTCCCCTATCTGCGCATGCCGGGTGCCTACAGCTACTGGCTGGCGCTGGACCTGCGCATCATGCAGGCGGCGGGCGGCCAGCTGAGTCCGGCGGCGGCCCTCGAGGCCGCCGTCATCGATTTCGAAGAGATCACGATCCGGCTCGGCCGCGAGCGGCAACGCGAGGCCTACCGGACCTCATTGGGCGACTGATTACGCATGCGCTGGATTTCCCGGCTTTCATCGCTTGGCATCGGCACCCGGCTGACCCTGGGTGTCGGGATCCTCGTCGGCCTGACGCTGCTGGTCGTGGCGCTCGCCATCCTGGCCGGTCGCGCCGCGAGCCGCGACATCGAGGCCAGCGAGGCCCTGCGCGCGCCGGCCTCGCGGGCGTCGGCCCAGGCCCAGGAGGCGCTGCTGAGCATGCAGCTGCATCTGCGCGGCTTCCTGGTGCTCTCCGATCGGGAGGACATCGCGCACTACCACGCGGCACGCGGCGCGTTTGAAAGCGCGCTGACGTCGCTGGAGGGCCTGGCCGACGGCTGGGATGCGAGCGAACGCAGCCGTGTCCAGGCCTTGACGGACAGCTACGCGCGCTGGAAGCGCCTTCCGCCGCAGCTGTTCGAGCTGCACGAGGACACGCTGCGCAACAGGCCGGCGCTGCGCCTGTCCAGCATCGACGTGCAGGCGCAGCGGGTGCGGGCGCTGGCCGAGACCGAGGCCCTGATCAGGCTGCAGAAGGCGCGCCCTGCCGACGCGGTGAACCGCGAGGTGCTCGCCGAGATGCTGACCTTCCAGAGTTCCTTCGACGTGCTGGCCACCAATGTGATGGCGTTCGGGGCGTCGGGCGAAGGCAACTTCAGGCTCACCTACAGCCCGCAGCTGGTCACCAACGCGGCGCTGTGGGACGCGCTCGTCGCCCGTCGCCCGCTGCTCACGCCGGAGCAGCGTACCCACCTCGACCGCATCGCGGCGGCGCGGGCCGAGCTGATCGAGCTGACCCTGCGCATCCGCACCATCCAGGACAGCGAACGCGCCTACGAGGACCTCTTCCTGTACCGGACCGAGGTCGTGCCGCAGGCGCAGGGGCTGCTCGACCTGCTGCACCAGATCAACGCGGAGCAGCAGGCGCAACTGCAGGCCGAGCTGTCGCGCGCCCGGGACAGCCTGGCCCGCTCGCATGCCCGCACGGTGGCTGGCGGCCTGGCCGCGCTGGCCTTCGGCGTGGCACTGGCCCTGCTGCTGCGGCGCAGCATCGTCGGGCCGGTGCAGCGCCTGACCGAGGTGGCGGCGCGCATCGCGGCCGGCGACCTCGCGGCCCGCGCGCCCGTCGAGGCGCGCGACGAGACCGGCATGCTGGCCGCCAGCTTCAACTCGATGACGGCCCGCCTGGCGCAGACGATTGCCGACCTGGAAGCCGCCTATGCCGAAGCCCAGCAGGCCAAGAACGTCGCCGAACTCGCCAACCAGGCCAAGAGCAGCTTCCTGGCCAATATGAGCCACGAGATCCGCACGCCGATGAATGCCATCCTTGGCATGTCGCACCTGGCGCTGCAGAGCGATCTCAACCCGCAGCAGCAGAACTACATCCAGAAGGCGCACGCGGCGGCGGAATCTCTGCTGGTCATCATCAACGACATCCTCGACTTCTCCAAGATCGAGGCGGGCAAGCTCGACATCGAGACCATCCCCTTCAGCCTCGGCGACGTGCTGGACAACCTCAGCAACGTGGTCGGCCTGAAGGCCGACGAGAAGGGGCTGGAGCTGCTGCTGGACGTGCCGCTGCAGGTGCCGCGGGCGCTGGTGGGCGACCCCTCGCGGCTGGGCCAGGTCTTGCTCAACCTGGGCAACAACGCCGTCAAGTTCAGCGACCGCGGCGAGGTCGTGCTGACCGTGAGGGTGGTCGAGCGGGATGAAGATTCAGATTCGGTCCGGCTGCGCTTCACCGTCCGCGACACCGGCATCGGCATGAGCCCCGAACAGCTGCAGCGCCTGTTCCGCCCCTTCACGCAGGCCGACGCCTCCACGAGCCGGCGCTATGGCGGCACCGGCCTCGGGCTGGCGATCAGCCGCCACCTGGTGAAGCTGATGGGCGGCGAGCTTGCCGTCGACAGCGAACTCGGCCAGGGCAGCCGCCTGTCCTTCGAGCTGCGCTTCGGGCTGCAGCCGGGCGCCGCGAACGAGCCCGTGGACGTCAGCCTGAGCGGCACGCGCGTGCTGGTCGTCGACGACAACGCCGCCGCCCGCGAACTGCTCGCCGCAATGTGCCGGGCGCTGGGCCTGCAGGTCGACACGGCCGATGGCGGCGAGGCAGCGCTGCGCCAGGTGATGCAGGCCGACGCGGGCGACACGCCCTTCCAGCTGCTGCTGCTGGACTGGAAGATGCCAGGCATGGACGGCGTGGCCTGCGCGCGGGCGCTGGCCGAGCAGACCGAGCTGCGCCATCCGGCGCCGCTGGTGCTGCTGGCGACCGCCTTCAGCCGCGAGGAGGTGCGGCAGCGCCTGGCCGAGCACAAGCTGCGGGCCGGTGCACTGTTGACCAAGCCGGTCACGCCGTCGGCCCTCGTCGATGCCTGCGCCGTCGCGCTCGGTCGCACGCTGGCCGTGGCCACACGCAGGGCGCGGCGCGAAGAGGCCCGGTCCGACCACCGCAAGGCGCTGGCGGGCACGCATGTGCTGCTCGTCGAGGACAACGCGATCAACCAGGAACTCGCCGTCGACCTGCTCAGCCGCGCCGGCATCGTCGTCGGCGTCGCCGGCAATGGCGAGGAGGCGCTGCGCAAGCTGGCCGGCGAGCGTTTCGACGCGGTGCTGATGGACTGCCAGATGCCCGTCATGGACGGCTATGCCGCGACGCGGGCCCTGCGCCAGCAGCCGGCGCTGAAGGACCTGCCGGTCATCGCGATGACCGCCAACGCGATGGTCGGCGACCGCGAGGCCGTCATCGCGGCCGGCATGAACGACCACATCGCCAAGCCGATCAAGGTCGACGAGATGTTCGCCACGCTCGCCAAATGGGTCAGGCCGGGCGGGGCGGTGGTTGTCGGCGGCGAAGGCAGCGCCGATGTGCGGCAGGCGCTGAAGGGCATCGACACGCATTGCGGCCTCGCCAATGTCTGCGGCAACGAGGTGCTGTACCGCCGCGTGCTGAGCCTATTCCGCGAGCGCGAGGCCGACTTCGCACAACGTTTCAAGGCTGCGCGCCGGGCGGGAGACATGGAGGCCGCGACGCGCGCCGTGCACGACCTCAAGGGCCTGGCCGGCACGCTGGGCATGCATGCCGTGCAGGAGGCGGCCACGGCCCTGGAGCGGCTGCATCTGGACGGCGCGCGCGAGGCCGAGGTCGAGGCCCAGGTGCACCAGGTGTCGCGCCACCTCGACGAAGTCGTCGAGGAGCTCGACGAGCTGGAGATCGAGGCTGCGACTGCCGCGTGACCGCAGCGGGTGAATCCAGGCGCGACGGGTGCGCGTAGATCGCGTCAAGCGGTTGTCATACGCCGTCCATGCGCCGCGGCGAAGATGCTGCGCCCACCATTTCGCCTGCCACGCCCGTGCCCACCCTCCTGTCATCGCTGCTGCATCGAACGCGCACGGGCGTCCTGGCGCTGCTGCTCGTCGTGCTGCCGCTGCAGGGCGTGGTGCAGCTGGTGGCGGGCCTGCAGGGGCATCGGCATGTGCACTCGGGTGCTGCGGCGGTGGTGGCGCCGCTGCGCGCGCTGCTGGACCATCTGCACGCCGCCCAGGATCCACGGCTCCAGCGACCCGCGCCCAGCTGGGTGTTGAGCAAGGGGCCGGCGGCCGATCTGCACGAGCACGGCGGCGTCTTCCATCGCCATGCCTCGGTCGATGCCGATGCGCTGGACGTCGGCGACCCTGGCGACGGCTCGCTGCAGGGCGCTGCGACGGCCTTCCTGGCCTGGCTGCCAGCGGCATTGGCCGTGCCGAGGGGCGCGCGCGGTGCGCAGCCCGCGGCGGGTGATGCCGACTGGCGCGACCGCATCGTCGCGCCGCCGCTGATGCCGCCACGCGGCTGAAGCGCCAGACCTCGCCAGCCTTCGACTTCCGCCTGTCCGTCGCCTCGCGTCAGGACCGGTGGCCCCTGCACGCGCCTGCAGGCCCCTGCATTCCAAGATTTCCATGTCCGAGAACCATCGCTCCCGGCCGACGCTGCTGGCCGCCGCCAGCCTGCTCGCCGCCACCGCCCAGGCGCAGCCTGCGCCTCCCGTCCTCGTCGCCGTCGCCGTGCTCGACAAGGTCGAGGTCGCCGGCCGCCACTACGACAACGCCGTCGGCAGCTCCGACGCGGCCTCCGAAGGCAGCATCCGCGCCGAGCTGCTGAAGAGCCGCCCCGCGCTGCGCCCCGGCGAGGTGCTGGAGTTCGTGCCCGGCCTCATCGTCACGCAGCACTCGGGCGACGGCAAGGCCAACCAGTACTTCCTGCGCGGCTTCAACCTGGACCACGGCACCGATTTCGCCACCACCGTCAACGGCCTGCCCGTCAACATGCCGACGCATGGCCATGGACAGGGCTATTCGGACCTGAACTTCCTGATCCCCGAACTGGTGGACCGCATCGAGTACCGCAAGGGCCCGTACTTTGCGAGGAACGGCGACTTCGCCGCCGCCGGCTCGGCCGACATCGCCTATCGCAATACGCTGGACGAGAACTTCGCCGCGCTGACGCTGGGCCAGCGCCAGTTCCAGCGCTTCGTCGGTGCCGGCTCCACGGCGCTTGGCGGCGGGCTGAAGCTGCTCGGCGCCGTCGAGGTGCAGCACAACGACGGGCCGTGGAAGCTGCCGGAACGACTGCGCAAGAGCAACGGCGTGTTGACGCTGTCCGCCGGCAACAAGGCCGAGGGCTGGAGCGCCAGCCTGATGGGCTACGACGCGCAATGGCAGTCGACCGACCAGGTGCCCGAGCGCCTGATCGACGCTGGCAGCTACAACGGCCAACCCTTCGGCCGCTTCGATGCCATCGACACCAGCGACGGCGGCACGACGCGCCGCAGCAGCCTGTCCGGCGAATGGCATCGCAACACCGACGGCACGGCGACGCGCGTCGCGGCCTATGCGATGAACTACCGGCTGCAGCTGTTCTCCAACTTCACCTACGCGCTGGAGTGCCCGACCGAGGGCGACCAGTTCTCGCAGCAGGACCGGCGCAGCGTCTACGGCCTGAACGCCAGCCACGCGGTGGAGCACCGCCTCGGCGACCTGCCGGCGAAGACGGAAGTGGGCCTGCAACTGCGCCACGACCGCATCCGCGTCGGCCTCTTCGACACGGTGGAGCGCCGCACCGTCGCCACCACGCGCGACGATGCGGTGCGCCAGACGCAGCTCGGCGTCTACGGCCAGACCTCGGTGGAGCTGGCGCCCTGGCTGCGCAGCGTCGTCGGCGTGCGGGCCGACCAGGCGCGCTTCAAGGTCGACAGCCTGTCCAACACCGCCAACTCCGGCAGCGCGTCGGCCCGGCTGTTCTCGCCCAAGCTGTCGTTGATCGCCGGCCCGTGGGCGAAGACGGAGTTCTTCCTCAATGCCGGCCGCGGCTTCCACAGCAACGACGCGCGCGGCACGACGGCCAGCGTCGACCCCAGGACTGGCGATGCCGTCGACAAGGTGTCGGGTCTTGTCGCCGCGCGTGGCCTGGAGCTGGGCGCGCGCACGGAGTGGATACCGGGCCTGCAAAGCTCGGTCGCGCTGTGGAAGCTGGACTTCGATTCCGAGCTGGTCTACGTGGGCGACGCCGGCGCCACGGAGGCCAACCGCCCCAGCAAGCGCCATGGCGTGGAGTGGAACAACCGCTACATCCCCACACCCTGGCTGCTCATCGACGCCGACCTGGCCTGGACGCACGCGCGCTTCGCCGATGCCGACGCGGCCGGTAACCGCATCCCCAACGCCGTCGACAAGGTCGCCTCCATCGCCGTCACGCTGCGCGAGCTGGGCCCGTGGTCGGCCAGCCTGCAGTGGCGCTACCTGGGATCTGGCTCGCTGATCGAGGACAACAGCGTGCGCTCGCGCTCGTCGCTGACGACCAACCTGCGCGTCAGCCGCAAGCTGTGGGACAAGGCGGAACTGACGGTCGATGTGTTCAACCTGACCGACCGCAAGGTCAACGACATCGAGTATTTCTACGAGTCCCGGTTGCCGGGCGAGGCTGCGCCGGTGGCCGACCGGCACGTCCACCCCGCCGAGCCACGCACGCTGCGTGTGACGCTGAAGATGGGGTTCTGACGAGCCGACGCCGACCGGCGGTGGCGCCACATTGAAGCGCTTTTGCACGCGGCCCGCCCCGGGTGATGCACCAGAGTCATGCGCCTTCAGAAAGCGTGAATGCTGGATCGGTATGCATGCTGGCCCGTTTTTCGCATCTACTCCCGCTGGTTTTTTACAGCCAAAGGAGACCCCGCATGCAATCCATGACCTTCCGCCTGCGCGCTGCCTGCGCCTCGTTGCTGGCGGCCAGCGCCTTCGCCAGCCTGCCGGCGCTGGCCCAGCCGGCCAAACCCACCGTGGTGATCGTCGCCACCGGCGGCACCATCGCCGGTGCTGGCGCCTCGGCGCTGAACAGCGCCACCTACCAGGCCGCCAAGGTGCCGGTGGACAAGCTGATCGCCGGTGTGCCCGAACTGGCCAGCGTGGCCAATGTGCGCGGCGAGCAGGCCTTCCAGATCGCCTCCGAGAGCTTCACCAACGACAAGCTGGTGACCCTGGGCAAGCGCGTCTCCACGCTGCTGAAGGACCCGGAAGTGAACGGCGTGGTCGTCACCCACGGCACCGACACGCTGGAGGAGACGGCCTTCTTCCTGAACCTGGTGATCAGGAGCGACAAGCCCATCGTGGTGGTCGGCTCGATGCGGCCGGGCAGCGCGATGTCGGCCGACGGCATGCTGAACCTGTACAACGCGGTGGTGGTGGCGGCTTCGCCCAGCGCCAAGGGCAAGGGCGTGCTGATCACGATGGCCGACGACATCCTGTCCGGCCGTGACGCAGCCAAGCGCGTGAACATCAAGACCAGCGCCTTTGGCAGCCAGTGGGGGCCGCTGGGCTTGGTGGTGGAGGGCAAGACCTTCTGGTTCCGCAGCCTGGCCAAGCGCCATACCGTGAACTCCGAGTTCGACATCGACACCATCGACGCGCTGCCGGACGTGTCCATCGTCTACGGCTCGGGCAGCATGAACATGGCGCTGTACGACGCGGCGGCCGCGCCGGGCGTCAAGGCCATCATCAATGCCGGCACGGGCAATGGCTCGGTGCCCAACTACGCGGTGGACAAGCTCAAGTCCATCCGCGACAAGGGCGTGCTGGTCATCCGCTCCAGCCGCGTGGCCGACGGCCTCGTGCTGCGCAACGCCGAACAGCCCGACGACAAGTACGACTGGGTGGTGGCCCACGACCTGAACCCCCAGAAGGCCAAGATCCTGGCCGCCGTGGCCCTGACCAAGCCACAGACCACCGCCGAGCTGCAGCGGATCTTCTGGGAATATTGATCTACGAGAAGAGGCGGGTTACCAGGGCGGTGACTCGCTGAGCGCTTCCTCGGGAACGTTGGCAGGCAGGGCGGCCGGTGCCGGTGCCGGTGCCATGCCTGCGGCGGCGAAGTCGTGCTCGCCGCCGAGACCCTCGATCAGCGCCGGGATCAGCCCGCCCAGCTCGCCGGTGGCCAAAGCCACGTCAGCATCGAAGGCCTCGTCGCCGCTGGCCTCGGGCCGGCCTTCGAAGGCCAGGTCCAGGAAGCTGATCTTCTTGATCGCGAAGCCTTCGGTCAGCGTGAAGCCGACGCGGTCCTTCCAGCTCAGGGCCAGGCGCGTCGGCATCTTGCCGCTGGTCAGATGGGCGCGCACCTCGTCGATGTCCAGCGGGTGGCGGGCATAGCGCACGACGGGCTTCTCGTCGTCGCTGCCCTTCAACTCGCACTCGCGCTCGATCTGGAAGCCCTCGGGCGTCACGCCGTCGAGCAGCCAGGCGGCCATGCAGGCGGCGGGGCTCTCGGCCGTCTGCACCAGTTGCAGCGACAAGCCGGGGCTGGCCTGGATCAGCAGCGTGATGACCTCGTCGGCGCGGCTGCTGGAGCCGGCATCGACGAACAGCAGGCCCTGCGCGGGCGCGATCCACACCTGCGTGGCCGAGGTCTTCGTGAAGGCGCGCGGCAGCAACTCGTGCTGGGCCTGCTCCTTCAGGTCCTTCTTGGCCTTCTTGCCGGGCTTGCGGCCGGTCGTCTCCTCGATGTGCTCGGCCAGCTCGTCGACGCGCTCCTGCACGACGGAGGACGGCAGCAGCCGCGCCTCGCGCTTGAGCTTGATGAGCCAGTGGCCGTCGACGACTTCGACGAGGGGGGCATGCTCGATGCCCCGCGGCGGCGCCCAGCCCACGGCCAGGGGCTGCGTGGGCGCGCAGGGCAGGAAGGGTTCCTTGGCGAGCTGCTCGGCGAGCAGCTGGGCATCGGTCTGCCAGCCTTCGCCGATGCGGTAGGTGATCAGGTTCTTGAACATGGGCTCTGGAGAAACGAGAAGCCCGCCGGCGGCGGGCTTCCGAAAAGGTAGACGGTGATTGTCTCAGGCTGCCGTGGCGGTGCCACGGAACACGCGCTCCATCGGCAACCGCAGGCCGACGCTTTGCAGCACCAGTTCGGCGGATTGCGTCTGATCGGTCAACAGCCAGCCGGTCGGCGTCAGCGTGAACACCTCGACCGCGCGCGTCACGGGGTCCACCAGCGCGTATTCGCGCAGCGAGGGCAGCGTCCGGTACAGGATGAATTTGTCACGCTTGTCATAGCCGCGCGTGCTGGGCGACAGCACCTCGATGACAAGCGTCGGATCGCTCACCACCTGCTCGTCGCCCGCCAGTGGCTTGCCGCAGGCGACCATCAAGTCCGGGTACAGCACGGCCTCGTCGGCAAGCTGCACCTTCATGGTCTCGGAGAACACCTGGCAGGGAGTGCCGTCCAGATGCGCCAGCAGGCCGCCGGCCAGATTGAGGATCACGCGGTTGTGCCGCGCCGTGGCGCCGACCATGCCGAAGATTTCGCCCTTGAAAAACTCGTGGCGCTCCTGCTGCCCTTGTTCCCAATCCAGGAATTCGGCAAACGACATCTTCGGCAGTGCGAGTCCCATGATGTTGCTCAGTCGGGGGTCCGGGTGCCGATGTTATCGAGTCCGTCGGCCAGCACCTGCCGCAGCAGCTTCTCGAACACATCGACCGATTGCCCACCCTGGATCAGATGGCGCTGGTTCACGACGATGGCCGGCACGGCGCGGATGCCCTGGGCCTGCACCTCGGCTTCGGCGGCCTGCACCTCGGCGTCGTAGCGATTGCCGGCCAGCAGCTCGCGCGACTCGGCCTCGGGCAGGCCGGCGGCGGTCGCGATGTCCAGCAGCACGGCGCGGTCGGACACGTTGCGGCCGTCGGTGAAATAGGCCTTCAGCAGCGCCAGCTTCAGCGTGCGCTGCACGACGCCGCCGAAGGCCTCGTCGGCCCAGTGCAGCAGGCGGTGGGCGTCACGGGTGTTGTAGATGCGGCTGCGCGCCTCCATGCGGAAGTCGAAGCCCAGCGCCGCGCCGCGCTCGCGGATGGCTTGGCGCGTGCCGGCCAGCTGGGTCGGGCCGGCGCCGTACTTCTCGGCCAGGTGTTCCTCGATGTCCTGGCCCTCGGCTGCCATGCCGGGATTCAATTCGAAGGGGTGGAAGTGCAGGTCCAATGCCAGGCCCGGGATGCGCGCGGCGGCGGCCTCCAGCGAATACAGGCCGATGGCGCACCAGGGGCAGACGATGTCGGAGATGAAGTCGATACGCATGCGCGGCATTTTCACGGGCCTCCTACGACCCCTCGATTTGCAAGGTCTGCCCAAGCGTGACGGGTTGCAATGGCTGGCGTCAGGGCTTCGGTCCACGCGAGGGGCGCAGGCTAATAATCGTCCGGCTGTACCTTCATCGCCATGTTCGACCAGACTTCGGGACCCTTTCGCCGCTGCGCGCGCGGCCTGCTTGCCGCCGTGGCGCTGACCGCCTGGGCCGTGGCCGCCCAGGGGCAGGAAGGGGAGGGTGGCGCTGGTGGTCCGGGTCTGCGGGTGAGCGGCTTCGGCACGCTGGGCCTGAGCCATGTGCAGGCGCCGCAAGGCTGGGGCTTCCGTCGTGAACTGACCCAGTCGGCCAGCGACAAGCCCTGGCGCCACGACGTCGACACGCGCCTGGGCGTGCAGGCCAACTACAGCCTGGGCAGCCAGTTCGAGCTGGTTGCCCAGGTCATCGCACGCAAGCGCGCCACCCATGCCGAGGACGGCGATTCGCTGGAATGGGCCTACGTCGCCTACCGGCCTAATGCCGACTGGACGCTGCGCGCCGGGCGCGTCAATGTCGACGCCTTCCTGATGGCCGACTACCGCAACGTCGGCTACGGCTTCACGGCCGCGAGGCCGCCGGTGGAGCTCTACGCGATGCTGCCGACGACGCTGGACGGAGTCGACCTCGCGCGCAGCTGGTTCCAGGGCGATGCGCAGTGGCGCGCCAAGCTGATGGTGGGCTCGACCCAGATCGGTGACTTCGCCACGGGCGACCCCGGCCGCGTGCGCGATGTCGTCGGCGCCATGGTGTCGCGCGAGGAGGCCGGCCTGCTGGTGCGCGCCAGCGCCTCACGCGCGCGCATCCGCCTCGATCTCGGCAGCACCCAACCGGCGGTCGATGCGCTCACCCAGCTCGGCGGCCTGCCCATCCCCGCGGTGGCCGCCCAGGCCCAGCTGCTGCGCGACCGCCTCGGCGCCTCCGTCATCCCGGCCACGTTCCTGGAGCTGGGCCTGCGCTACGAGCAGGGTGACTGGCAGTGGAGCGCCGAGGTCGTGCGCATCAAGGCCGTGCCGCTGGTCCGGCAGACCTCGGCCTATGCGACGGTCGGTCACCGCATCGGCGAGTGGACGCCCTTCGTCGGCTACAGCCGCACGCGCGACGCCATGCCCGTGTTGGCAACGCCCGACTGGCAGGCGGCGCTGACGCCCGTCATCGGTCCTGCGGCCGCGGCGCAGTCCCAGGCGCTGGGCGCGCTGGTGACCGCCTCGGTGAACCAGGCGCGTGTGCAGCAGTCCGGCTGGTCCCTCGGCGCGCGCTGGGACTTCCATGCCCAGGCGGCGCTGAAGCTGCAGTGGGACCGCTTTCGCATCGATGCCGACGGCCCCGGCCTGTGGACGGGTGCCAACGGCCAGGCCGGGCGGGCCCATGTCGCGACGGCCGTCGTGGACTTCATCTTCTGAAGCCATGGCGCCGCGCATCCTGCTCGCCCTGCTGCTGGCACTCGCCTTGCCGGCGCGGGCCGACTTCTACCTCGTCGTGCATGCAAGCAATCCGCAGAAGGCGCTGACGCACAAGGCCGCGGTGGACCTCTTCATGGGCCGCAGCCGCGCCTTCGCCAACGGCGACTTCGCGCTGATCTTCGACCTGCCGCGAGACAACCCACGCCGCGCGGCCTTCTACCAGGCCCTGACGGGCATGAGCGTTGCCCAGGTCAACAGCTACTGGTCACGGCTGATGTTCTCCGGCCAGAGCGTGCCGCCGCAGGCCCTGCCGGACGAGACGGCCATGCTGGGCATCCTGCGCCGCAACCCGAGCGCCCTGGGCTGGCTGAGCAAGGAACCGTCCGAGCCGGGCCTGCGCACGGTGCTGGTCATCAAGGAACCCACAGTCAAATGACCCCTCCCGGCGCGCCTCGTGTGCGCGGTGCGAACAGCCTGCAGCTGCGCTTCATGCTGCTGGTGTTTGCAAGCGCGGCCGTGCTGGCCCTGGTGGCCGCCACCATCGCCTACCAGTTCGGTCAGGCGCGTGCGCTGGCCAGCGGGCGCAGCAGCGTCGAGGCGCTAGCCACGGCCGTCGAGAAGACGATTGCCATCGGCGCCTACGCCAGGGACGAAGTGCTGCTGCAGGAAGTGGCCGGCGGCCTGGCGCGCAACGAACTGGTGGACGTGGTGGAGGTGGTGGCCGCCGACGGCCGCGCGCTGGCCAAGGTGCTGCGGCCCGGCGCGGCGGAGCGCCACGGCGCGACGCTGGTCCTGCGGCCGCTGGTATCGCCCTTTGACGCCCGGGAAAGCCTGGGCCAGCTGCGCATCCACCTGAACGACGCCAAGGTCAGGGCCGATGCCGACCGCGAGGCCTACACGCTGGCAGCGGCCATGGCCGGCCAGGCGGCGCTGCTGGCCGTCATTCTCTACCTGCTGGCCGCGCGCATGGTGTCCAGCCCCATCGTGCGGCTGGCCAGCGCGCTGCGCCGCATGACGCCGGGCTCGGGCGAGCGGCTGGAGATTCCGCAGAACCACGTCGGCGACGAGATCGGCGTGCTGATCGCCGGCGCCAACACGCTGCTCGACTCGAACGAGCGCGCGCTTCAGACGGAGCGCCGCCTGCGCGCCGAGGTCGAGACCATGGAGGCGCAGTACCGGCAGATCTTCGACTCCAGCAGCGCGGGCATCTTCGTGCTCGACGAGGGCGGCCGCCTCATCAACGGCAACCCGACGGTGTCGCGCGTGGTGGGCCTGTCCATGGCCGAACTGCGCAGGCTCAGCGAGGACGATTTCATCAGCCGTGTCTTCAGCCGGCCCGAGCAGGTGCGCCAGATGATCGATGCGGCGCTGGCCCGCGGCGAGACGATGACGGCCGACCTGGAGCTCGTGCAGCTCGGCGACGAGCGGCGCTGGGTGCACTGCCTGATCTCCGTGCAGCATCAGGATGGGCAGACGGTGGAAGGCGTCATCTACGACATCACCGAACGCAAGAGCGACGAGAACGCCGTGCGCCACCGTGCCGAGCACGACGCGCTGACGCAGCTGAAGAACCGCGCCGCCAGCCAGGCCGTGCTGGAGCGCTTCGTCGGCGAGGCCAGGGCGCGCGGCGCGCCGCTGAGCGTGGCCTGCATCGACCTCGACGGCTTCAAGCAGATCAACGACAGCCACGGCCACGCCTGCGGCGACGAGGTGCTGGTGAGGTGCGCCGAGCGGATGCGCGCGGCGGTGCGGCGCTCGTCCGACCTCGTGGCGCGCCTGGGCGGCGACGAGTTCCTCATCGCGCTGCGCGACGTCGGCCCGACCGACGCGGTGCTGGCGCAGGTCATGCAGGAGCTGCTCGCGGGGCTGTCGCAGCCCATCCGCTTGTCCAACGGCGAGGTGGTGAGCGTTGGGGTCAGCATCGGCCTGGCCTGCCAGCCCACGCACGGCGCCGAGCCGCAGCAACTGGTGCGCATGGCCGACGAGGCGCTCTATCACGTCAAGCGCAACGGCAAGCAGGGCTTCGCGTTCGCGCTGGCGGAGTAGCCGCGAAGGCCCCGCGGTCGACGGGGATTGCGGGCGCTGGTTACCGTCGCGGTTTTGCAAAACAGGACGACGCAGTGACCGATCCCGCCGCCTACACGCCACCGCCCGTCTGGACCTGGAACAAGCCCAGTGGCGGCCAGTTCGCCAGCATCAACCGGCCCGTCGCCGGAGCCACGCACGACAAGCCGCTGCCGGTGGGCGGCCACCCGCTGCAGCTCTACTCGCTGGCCACGCCCAACGGCGTGAAGGTCACCGTCATGCTGGAGGAACTGCTGGCGCTGGGCCACACGGGCGCCGAGTACGACGCTTGGCTGATCCGCATCAACGAGGGCGAGCAGTTCGGCAGCGGCTTCGTGGACGTGAATCCGAATTCCAAGATACCGGCCCTGCTCGACCGCAGCGGGGCCGAACCGGTGCGGGTGTTCGAGTCGGCAGCCATCCTGATGTATCTGTCCGAAAAGTTCGGCGGCGCCTTCCTTCCGGCAGGCGGGGCCGAGCGCGCCGAGGCGCTGAGCTGGTTGTTCTGGCAGATGGGCAGCGCGCCCTTCCTCGGCGGTGGTTTCGGCCACTTCTACGCCTATGCGCCGACCAAGCAGGAATACCCCATCGACCGCTATGCGATGGAGGTCAAGCGCCAGCTCGACGTGCTGAACCGGCTGCTGGCCGAGCGCCGCTACCTGGCCGGCGAGCAGTACACGATTGCCGACATGGCCACCTGGCCCTGGTACGGCGCGCTGGCCAAGGGCCAGCTCTACGGCGCGGGCGAGTTCCTGTCGGTGCATGAATACACCCACGTCATCCGCTGGGCCGACGAGATCGCCCAGCGCCCGGCCGTGCAGCGCGGCCGCAAGGTGAACCGCACCTGGGGCGAGCCCAGCAGCCAGTTGCATGAGCGGCATGAGGCCAGCGACTTCGAGTTGAAGACACAGGACAAGGTGGCGCTGGCGCCATGACGGTTTTTACGCTGTGGCATGCTTGCCGTCAGATGCCAGACGAGGTGTGCGATGACCAAGCCGATAGACGTCCTTGAAGCCGAAGCGCTGAGCCTCCCGCCTGCGGACCGATCCCGGCTGGTCGATAGGCTGCTGGCCAGTCTGGGGCACGATCCGGAATGGGAGCAGGCCTGGTCCGACGAAGCCGACCGCCGTGAAGCGCGGATTGCCGATGGCCAGGCACAGTGGACGGATGGCGCTGAAGCGCTGGCGCGCGTGAAGGCCAGCCTGAAGTGAGCTTTGTCCTCACGCCGGAAGCCGAGGCCGAGTTGTCCGACGCGGCTTCCTTCTGTCGAAGGCATTTCGGTCCCGTCGCTGCGGAAAACTTCCTCACGATTTTCGAATCCAAGGTGCGGCTGATCGTCGAGTTCCCCGGCGTGGGAACGGCAACTTCAAAGGGCCGCCGTCTGTATCCCATCGGGCGGTATCCCTTTTCCATTCTCTACAAGGTCGAGGACGGCGTTGCCCGCATCAGCGCCATCGCGCACCATGGCCGCAAGCCGGCGTACTGGCGAGGTCGGCGATAGCCGGCGTGAATGTCATGACTATCACTCTCTACGACTGCGCGACGGCCCCTAGCCCGCGTCGCGCGCGCATCCTGCTGGCCGAGAAGCGCGTGGCTCACGAGACCGTGCAGGTCGACCTGCGCAATGGCGAGCAGATGGGCGAGGCCTACCGGCGCATCAACCCGCAATGCACGGTGCCGGCGCTGGTGACCGAGGAAGGGCCGGTGCTGACCGACAACGCGGCCATCGCGGCCTATGTCGAGGCGCGCTTCCCCGAACCGCCACTGCTGGGGCGCACGCCCATCGAGAAAGCCGAGATCGCCGGGTGGCAGGCGCGCATCGAACTGGAGGGGCTGCTGGCCATTGCCGAGGGTTTCCGTAACGGCAGCCCGGCGATGGCCAACCGCGCGCTGACGGGACCGGTGCACCATGCCCAGATCCCGGCGCTGGCCGAGCGTGGCGTCGCGCGGGCCAAACTTTTCTTCGCCGCGTTGAACGAACACTTGGCGAGGCGCGAGTTCATCGCGACAGACCGCTTCAGCCTGGCCGACATCACGGCCGTCGTCGTCGTGGACTTTGCGCGGGCGATCCGGCTCAAGCCGGTGGACGAGCATCCCGAACTGCGTCGCTGGCGCGAGGCGATGCAGGCGCGCGGGACCATGGCCTGAGCAGCAGGTACTCCAGCGCGGCGCCGAAGGCCACGCCGACGGCATAGGCCAGCAGGTCCGGCACATGGAACGTGGAGCCCAGCACCAGATGACCGAGCGTCGTGTGCCGGATCGTGTTGATCCAGTCGTCCTGCCAGAGCTGGCTGAACTCGACGGCAAACGCTGTCGCCAGCGCCGCCGTGGCCACGCGGCCGATGGACCAGCGCGGCCGGGCCAGTCCATACAGCAGCAACACCATCAGCGCCCACAGCGCATCGCCGGGGTATTTGCCGAGCGCCGTCGGCAGCAGGCCCGGGACCTTGCGCGAGGCCAGGCCCGCGGCGACGGCCGCCAGCACCAGCAGGGCGTAGAGAGGCCGGCTTCGCTGCATCAACGCCGCGCGGCCTTCTCCAGCTCGACGACCGACTCCATCAGATAGGGCCGGTCCCGCTCGAAGAAGCTCTTGTCGATGTTGGTGTTGGGCACGTGCAGCAGCTTCAGCCGCCTGGTTTTGAGCAGCTTCATGCTGTCGCCGAAATAGCGGTTGATGAGGCGGTCGTGCTCGCCGTTCGCGTAGGCCTTCTTGAGCCCGTACTCCAGCCGCTCGGCCAGCCGCGGTTCGCTCTTGGCGACGAAGAAGTACATCGGCATGTAGGTGAAGACGGCGAAGTTGTCGACGACGATGAGACCGGGATTGGCGGCCTGTTGCGCGCGCAGTTCTGGCTCCACCTCGTAGATGCTGCGCATCAGCAGCTGGAAGCGGCCCGAGTGCAGCATCGGGATCAGCGTCGCATGGGCGCCGCCGTAGACGACCTTGAAGCCGTTGTCCTCCAGGATGTGGGCGGTGGACCAGCCCGGTCCCTGGCCGATGCTCAGCGTCTTCAGGTCGGCGACCGTCCTGACCGAGTCGTAGAGCGGCAGCAGGTCCTTCTGCCCGAGGAAGAAGCGGAAGCTCGCCAGCCCCCGCATCAACGGCACGCGCACGGGCAGGGCGCCGTCCAGCCATTCCTGTGCCGGCATGGCCACGGCCACGGACAGGCGGCCGGTCTCCAGCTGCACCAACTGGCGGCGGATGACGGTCTCATCGTGCTGCTGGACGATGCGGTAGGGGCCGTACTTGTCGCTCGACAGCTTCAAGGCCAGCGCCAGCACCGCGTCCGCGTAGTCGCGGTGCGGCGCCTCGCGCTCCATGTAGGGGATGGTGACGAGCATTGGCGGCGCGGCGGCCGCGGGCAGGCAGGCCAGCAGCCACAGCGGCACTGACAACCACCTCATGGGCTCAGAGCTGGCGATCGCTCGGGCGGGCGAGGTAGAACCACTCCGTGCCCGGCTGCGACTTGACGTTGGGGAACACGATGCGCCCCTCGCTGGGCGCCAGCACCGCCTCGCCGCTGGCGCGGGTGCCGATCTTCTGGCCCTTGGCAATCGCGTCGAAGCTGGCCCAGGGCTGCTCGAAGGCGTCGCCCATGTCCTCGCGGTCGATGACGTCGTAGAGCTGCAGCACCTCGGGTGGCTGCGCCGGGCGATGCGGCTCGACGGCGTTTTCGTCGAGCATGCCGAGGAAGACCAGCGTGCGCAGGATGGCCAGGCGCGCGACCTCGGGGCCGTCAGGGTCCAGGTGCTGGCCGCACTCCAGCGTGATGGCCCAGCCGCCGGTGGAGCGCATGTACTCCGTGGTGCCGACGCCGTAATGCGGGTCGGACACCAGCGACGCACGGCGCGAGCCGTCGTGCTGGCGCTGCTGGCGGCGCTGCAGTCCCAGGGCGTAGGTGGACAGCCAGCCCTCGACGATGCGGCCCACGCCCAGGCGCGCGGCGAGCGCGGACTCGGTAGCCTCCTGCGAGAAGGGCTCCAGCTCGCCACTGTTGTTGCGCGGGCCGATCATCGCGAAGGCCGGGCCCTGGCTCTGGAAGCTGTGCAGGTCGAGGATGCCGTCGTGCTGCGCGATCAAGGGGCACAGCACGCGGGCGATGCGGTCCTCGTAGTCCTGCGCGATGACGGGCGGGCGCAGGTTGCGATTCAGGTTGCGGTCGCCCTCGCGGCGGTCCAGCTGGTTGGCGAGCGGGTTGACGACGGGCACGAAGGTCAGCGTGCCGCGCAGCAGCGCCAGCTCGCCGGTGTCGATCTGGCGGGCAATCTCCGTCATCGCCTTCGTGCCGTGGACTTCGTTGCCGTGCACGGCGCCGGTGACGAGCAGGCGCGGGCCGGGCTGCAGGCCGGCGAACTGGTGGATGCGGAGGTGGGCGGTGGAAGTCATGGCTTGAGCATTCGAGAAGACAGGGCTTGGTCGGCCGCGAACACGCGGCGCGGCAGTTCGGCCGCCGGCTGGCCGGCGCGATACGCGACAAGGCGGTAGAGCGTGGCGAAGGCGAAGTCGGGCGGCGCCTCGCCGGCGCCCAGCAGCAGCTCGCCGCCGCGGCGCACGCTGTCGGCCAGGAAGGCGGGCAGGCGCAGGTGATAGGGGTTGCGGGCGATCTCGCCGGTGTGACGCTCCAGCGCGGCGATGAGCCGGGCGGTGTCGGCAACATTGGTCTGCACCAGCGCGTTGGGCAGGGCCTGGGTGGACCAGAACTCGGTCATCGCGACGACGGTGTCCAGCCTGGTGGCGGCCAGCGCCTCGACGACGAGACGGTGCACGCCGCGGTGGCTGGGGTTGTCGTCCAGCGCATGCGGCAGCAGCACGAGCTGGGGGCGATGCTCTGCCAGCACGGCGGCGAGGGCCTCGACCTGCTCAGCCTGCACGGCATCGGCGCGCACGTCCGACAGGCCATCGGCGCCGACGCGGATGCAGCCGAAGCCGAGCACGCCGCAGGCGTCCTGCAACTCGGCCCAGCGGGCCTCGCGGCGCTCGGGGTTGCTGCCCAGCGTCACGGCCACGTTGCTGACGCGCCAACCGGCTTCCTGCCGCAGCCGCAGCGGCAGCGCGCCGACGATGCATTCATCGTCGGGATGGGGTGCAAAGATGAGGCAGTGGCCAGCAGCGGCCTCGGGCGCGGGCGCCGCTCGGCGATCGGGCGGATCGCCCAGCAGGGCGGCGAATCGGGTCAGGTGCTCGCGCCAGCGCGCGAGGTCGGCTTCCAGGGACATGCCGTCATCCTACCGAGACGGCCAGGTCGCCAGCAGCACACCTAACAAAGCCAGACCATAGGCCACCGCCTGCTGGATCGACAGCGTCTCGCCCAACGCCAGGCCGACCAGGGCCGTGCTGACGGGCAGGAAGACGCTGAAGATGCCCGCCTTGGCCGCGGGCAGGCCGCGCAGGCCGGCCATCCAAAGCCACACGGTGATGACGCTGGCCGTGGCCGAGTAGTAGGCCAGCAGGCCCCAGTCCAGCAGGCGCGGCATCGTGAAATCGAAGCCCAGGCCCTGCCAGATCGCCAGCGGCGTGACGAGCACCAGGCCCCACAGGTTGATCAGCGCGCTGATGCGTTTCGGGCCCAGCCCGGCCGTCAGCTGCTTGCCGATGACGACATAGCAGGCCTCGCACAGCACGGCCGCGATCAGCAGCAACGCGCCCAGCGGCGTCGTGTCCGCGCCGCCATGCCTGCCGGTGGCGACCAGCGCGATGCCGCCGACGGCGCAGGCGATGCCGGCCAGCGTGCGCGGGCCGAGCTGCTCGCGCAGCAAGACGCGGCTCAGCAGCGCCACCGCGGCCGGGATGCCGGCCATGATGACGCCCGCGACGACGGCCGAGCTCTGCCGCAGGCCGAACAGCATGCAGATGGAGAAAAGGAAGTTGCCGAGGAAGGACTCGAGGAACAGCAGCAGGCGCGAACGCGCGTCCAGCGGGGCTTCGTGGGCCGGCTTCCTCAGCCACGGCAGCATCAGCACGGCCGCGAAGCCGAAGCGCAGCCCTGCCAGCAGGAAGATCGGAAAGGCCGCGACGAGCAGCTTGGACAGGCCGACATAGCTGCCTACCAGGCTCATGCTGGCGGCCAGCAGCGCATAGGAGCGCCAGGGGACCGGGTGCATCACGCTGTAGGGCGGGTCGCGACCCGCCGTTTGGTTGGGTCTTCCAACATCGCGCAATCGGTTGCCGCCACCCAACGGCGGGTCATGACCCGCCCTACGGGGCTTGCGGCCAGCAGCGAGTAGGAGCGCCAGCGGACCGGATGCATCAGTCCAGCGTCAGCGCAATGAACTGCGTGAACTGGGCGGGATTGAAGTTGTTGTCCGAAACCAGGATCAACGTGCGCTTGCCGTCCACCATCGGCCCGAAGCTGATGCCTTCGATGTTGTCCAGCGCCAGCACGCTGCCGTCGTCGTTGGTCAGCGTGGACAGGTCCAGCAGCAGGCTGCGCTTGACGGGCACGACGTCGCGGCCCTTGATGCTGGTCCAACCCGACACGTCGGTCGCGCCGCGCGTGTCGATGCGGAACAGCTTGATGGTGTTGCTGGTGGGTTCCTTCGTCAGGGCGGCGCGGCCGGGCGTGGCGGCGCCGACGGCGAAGGCGCGCTCGATGACGATGAATTCGGTCGCGGACAGCGACAGCATGTCGGGCACGCCGTTGGTCGCGAAGTCGCCGGCCTTGGCGGGCGGGAAGGGCAGCGGCGAGACGTCGTAGACGTACTCGGCGCCGGGCTTGCCGGTGTCGAGGTCGAAGGACAGCATGCGCGCGCGGCTGCCGCGGCCCACCGCCGTGGGCAGGCTGTCCTGGGCCAGGCCGTTCTCCACCATGCTCCACAGCGTCTTGCCGTCGGGCGTGATGGCGATGCTCTCGAAGGCAAGGTTGTTGTAGACGCCCATGTCGCCCGCCGCCAGGCCCGAGGCGCTGCCCGAGGGGTTGTAGTAGCTCGGCACGGCGAACTCGCCGGCCGGCTTGCCGTCGAGGTGCATGCGGCGCAGCGTGGGTTGTTGCATCAGCGCGGACGTGCGCTCGCCCTCGTTGGCCCAGTAGATGAGGTTGCGCCGGGCGTCCAGCCGCAGGCTTTCGGGGTCGACCCTGTTGCGGGCGAAGGGCCGGCCGTCGAGGTCAAGCATCGTCGTCATGTCGATCCAGCTCACGCCGGCGTCGCCGGGGTCGGCGCTGCGGCGGAACTTGGAGAGGTCCAGTGCCAGCTCGTAGAAGCGCGCCGGTGCGCGGTCGCTGCGGTCATCGCAGATGGCGAGGTAGTGGCCGGTGGCGGGAACGTAGTCGATGCTCGACAGTCCCCCGACCGGGATGCCGCGGAAGCTTGCGCCGGTGGGCACGATCTGCTGGCCGAGGTAGCGGAGGTTCTGGGCGAGGCTGGGAAAGGCGGTGGCCAGCGTCAGGCTGGCGACAAGGGCGCAACGGGAAAACAACTTCATCAAGGTTCCTGGCGGCGGCGAGGGCCGCGGAGGGCGGCGCAGTCTAGAGCAGGGGTCAGGCGGCCCGCCGCAGGGCGCCGCGCAGCGTGTCGATGATGCGTTGGATATGTTGGCTCTCGATGATCAGCGGCGGCGAAAGCGCGATGGTGTCGCCGGTCGTGCGGATCAGCAGGCCCTTGTCCCAGCAGTCCAGGAAGATGTCGAAGGCGCGCTTGGCGGGCGCACCGTCGCGCGGCTTCAATTCGATGCCGCCGACGAGGCCGATGTTGCGCACGTCGATGACGTTGGGTTCGTCGCGCAGCGAGTGCAGCGCTTCGGCGAACTCGGCCTGCATCGCCGCGGCGCGGGTCAGCAGGCCGTCGTCGGCATAGGTGTCCAGCGTGGCCAGGCCGGCCGCGCAGGCCAGCGGGTGGGCCGAGTAGGTGTAGCCATGGAAGAACTCGATGAGATGCTCGGGCCCGGTCATGAAGGCGTCGTGGATCTTCTGCTGTGCGATGACGGCGCCCATCGGCACGCAGCCGTTGGTGATGCCCTTGGCCACCGTCATCAGGTCGGGCGTGACGCCGAAGGTCTGCGCGCCGAAGGGGTTGCCGGTGCGGCCGAAGCCGGTGATGACCTCGTCGAAGATCAGCAGGATGCCGTGCCGGTCGCAGATGTCGCGCAGCCGCTGCAGATAGCCCTGCGGCGGGATCAGCACGCCGGTGGAGCCGGCCACGGGCTCGACGATGACGGCGGCGATGGTCGATGCGTCGTGCAGCTGGACGAGGCGCTCCAGGTCGTCGGCGAACTCGGCGCCGTGCTGCGGGATGCCGACCGAGAAGGCGTTGCGCGCCGGGTCGTGGGTGTGGCGGATGTGGTCCACGCCGGCCAGCAGGCTGCCGAACATCTTGCGGTTGGCCACCATGCCGCCCACCGAGATGCCGCCGAAGTTGACGCCGTGGTAGCCGCGCTCGCGGCCGATGAGGCGGGTGCGCGCGCCCTCGCCACGCACGCGGTGGTAGGCGAGGGCCATCTTCAGCGCCGTGTCCACCGACTCGGAGCCCGAGTTCGTGAAGAACACGCGGTTCATGCCAGCTGGGGCCAGCTGCGCGATGCGTTCGGCCAGCTCGAAGGCCTTGGGGTGTCCCATCTGGAAGGGCGGCGCGAAGTCCAGCTCGGCGGCCTGCGCCTGGATGGTTTGCACGATCTTCGGCCGGTTGTGGCCGGCGTTGACGCACCACAGCCCGGCGATGCCGTCCAGCACCTCGCGGCCCTTGTCATCGCGGAAGAACATGCCGTCGGCCTGCGTCAGCAGGCGCGGCGCCTGCTTGAACTGCCGATTGGCAGTGAAAGGCATCCAGTAGGCATCCAGCTTGGAAACGTCGGCGCTCATGAAAGGCTCCTGGTGGGACGGCGCAGTCTAGCGAATTTGACGGGTTGGTCAGACTTCCAGCAGGGCTTGAAGTTCGGCCTCGTCGAAGCCGGCCGCGCGGCGGGCTTCGAGATTGAAGGGCGCGCGCAGCCTGGGCGCCTGGTAGCGGGCCGCGAGCTCCGCGTAGGTGGCCACCGGCGCCAGCCCGCGCTGCTCGCACAGGAAGCGAAACCAGCGGTTGCCGGCCAGCACATGGCCGATCTCGTCGTGCAGGATGACGTCGAGGATCTCGCCCGCGCGGTGGTCACCGGCGCCGACGAGCTTGCGTTTGACGGCGGGCGATGCGTCCAGCCCGCGCGCCTCCAGCGTGCGCGGCACCAGCGCAATGCGGGCCAGTACGTCGTGCCTGGTGCGCTCGGCCATGTCCCACAGCGCGTTGTGCGCGTCGAAGTCGCCGTAGTCGAAGCCCAGGCCCAGCAGGTGCTCGCGCAGCAGCGTGAAGTGCTTGGCCTCCTCCTGCGCGATGCGCAGCCAGTCGCGATAGAAGGCCTCCGGCATGCCGGCGAAGCGCCAGCAGACGTCCAGCGCCAGGTTGATGGCATTGAACTCGATGTGGGCGATGGCATGCACCAGCGCGGCGATGCCGGCCGGCGTGCGCATGGACGGGGGCTTGAGCTTGACGTGCTCGACGAGGCGCGGTCGTTCGGGGCGGCCGGGGATGCCGGCGGGTTCGTCGATGCGGGCCTCGCAGTCGACGGGCAGGGCGGCGTCGAGCGCCAGCGTGGCGGCGGCCTTGGCGGGCGCGTCGGCGATCAGCAGGGGGACTAGCGTGGCCAGGCGGAGGTCGGACATCGGCGCGATTCTAAAATTCGCGGCTTTGACGGGAGGGCCGCGATGGCGATCTACCAGCTCGACGAGCACATTCCCGACGTGGCCGCGTCGGCCTGGGTGGCCGACAGCGCCGAGGTCATTGGCCGCGTGACGCTGGGTGAAGGCGTCAGCGTCTGGTTCAACGCCGTGCTGCGCGGCGACAGCGACACGCTGACCATCGGTGCCGGCAGCAACATCCAGGATGGCTCGGTGCTGCATGCCGACCATGGCTTCCCGCTCGTGCTGGGCGAGAACGTGACGGTGGGCCACCAGGGCATGCTGCATGGCTGCGTCATCGGTGACGAAAGCCTCATCGGCATCGGCGCCGTGGTCTTGAATGGTGCCCGCATCGGCCGCAACTGCATCGTCGGCGCCGGTGCGCTGGTGACCGAGGGCAAGGAATTCCCGGACGGCTCGCTGATCGTCGGCGCGCCGGCCAAGGTCGTGCGCGAGCTGACCGAGGCGCAGGTCGCCGGCCTCAAGGCCAGCGCCGCCCATTACGTGAACAACGGCCGCCGCTATGCGGCCGGACTGAAAAGAATCCGATGAGTGAACTGCATAAATTCCTGTTCGATGGGCTGCCGGTGCGCGGCATGCTGGTGCGGCTGACCGACGCCTGGCACGAGGTGCTGAGCCGCCGCGAGCCCGGCCAGGAATACCCGCCCGAGCTGCGCGACATGCTGGGCCAGATGAGCGCCGCGGCCGTGCTGATGCAGGCCAACATCAAGTTCAACGGCGCGCTGGTGCTGCAGGTGATGGGCGACGGCCCGGTCAAGCTGGCCGTCGCCGAGGCCCAGCCCGACCTGGCCTTCCGCGCGACGGCCAAGTGCGTCGGCACGGTGGAGCAGGGCGCGACGCTGGAGGCCATGGTCAACGTGAACGGCCGCGGCCGCTGCGCGATCACGCTCGACCCCAAGGACAAGTTCCCCGGCCAGCAGCCCTACCAGGGCGTCGTGCCGCTGCATGGCGACCAGCGCGAACCGCTGCAGAAGATGAGCGAGGTGCTGGAGCACTACATGCTGCAGTCCGAGCAGCTGGACACCAAGCTCGTGCTGGCCGCCAACGGCGACATCGCAGCCGGCCTGCTGATCCAGCGCCTGCCGGTGGAGGGCGAGGGCAACCTCGAGGGCAAGCGAAATGAAGACGACATCGGCCTGTCCGACGCCTTCAACCGCATCTCCATCCTCGCGGCCACGCTGACCGCCGAGGAGCTGCTGACGCTGGACGCCGACACCATCCTGCGCCGCCTGTTCTGGGAGGAGACGGTGACGCGCTTCGAACCGCAGGCGCCGCGCTTTGCCTGCACCTGCTCGCGCGAGCGCGTCGGCCAGATGCTGCGCGGCCTGGGCCGCGAGGAAGCCGACGGCGTGCTGGCCGAGCGCGGCGACATCGAGATCGCCTGCGACTTCTGCGGCCGGCACTACCGCTTCGATGCCGTGGATGTCGGCGCGCTGTTCACGCCCGGCGGCAACCCGCCCGAAGGCACGGCCGCCAGCCTGCAATAGCCGTGGCCTGCGGGCCACGGGCGTCATGCCTTGTGAGGATGCACGCGCCACAGGGTGTTGACGGGGCGCACCCAAGCTGAGACCTTGCCGGCTTGGCCCGTTCGGACAAGGGCCGGGAGCGAGCAATGGCAGACGCCAAGGGCGGCCTGGGCGGTTTTCCCTGGGCCAGCGCGGCGGTGCTGGTGGCCTTCGTGGCGAGTACCCAGCTCGTGCCGCATGCCTTCGAGCCGCTGCGCCCGGCCGAGAAGCCGCGCGCGCAGGCGCCGCTGGATCCGGATCTCGAAGTCAATGCCCGGCTGTGGGAAGACCCTTTCGCCGCCCTGCGGCGCTACGAGACGGAGCGGGCCGAGCGCTGCGAGCGCTTTCGCAAGCAGGCGTCCAGGGAGCTGGACGTCGATTGCCTGGACCGCGTGGCCGACGCGCGCGACCCGCGCAACATGCTGGCCAAGCTGGACCGCGACCGCGACCAGCGGCTGGACGACACCCTCGTCGTGCTGGGGCTGCTGCCGGGGGCGGACTTCGTCGGCGCCGAGGAAGCACGCCGGCGCATCCGCTACGCCGCGCTGGCCGGCCTGCTGGCCAGGGACTACGTGCCCGACAACGCCGAGCGGCTGAGCCTGCTGGAGTTCGACCTGCTGGAGCCCGCCGTGCCGGCGCCGGCCTCGGCGCCGAGTGCGCCGGCCAAGGCGCGGGCGCCCTTCGTCGTGCCCTACGAGCTGCTGTCCTACCGCGCCGGCCACCGCGACAAGGGTGGCGTGGGCGATGCGTCGCACTACGACCAGGTCGCCGTGCTGTGGGTGGACGAGAACTCCCTGCCGCACCGCAAGCTCGATGCGCTGGCGCGCCTGACCCAGCAGCTGATGGGCAAGGGCGCGGTCGGCAAGGCCAGCATCAAGTTCAAGGATGGCGGACTGCCGGCGCTGGCCGTCATCGGCCCCTCGTCGACCGATGCGCTGCGCCAGGCGCTGGCCGACCTGCGCTGCGCGGCCGACCGCAGCAATGCCATCGGCGCGCTGGCGGTGGCCGCGGCCGAGCGCTGTGCGACACCGGGCAGTGCGGGCAACGTGGCGCTGAAGGAGGAAGTGCAGGAGGGCTACCAGCTGCTGTCGCGCGCCGAGTTCTACAACTCGGCATCGACGGCGCCCAACCGCATGCTGGCCGAGCTGAACAAGCAGGACCTGGACGCCTTCGTGACCGACCAGTTCAACCGCATCACCGGCGAGAACCACCCGGTCGTGCTGCAGCGCACCGTGGGCAACGACGGCGACCTGATCCGCAAGCTCGACAGCGAGATCCGGCTGCGGCTGTCCTCGGAGAGCCGGCGGCGCGTCGTTGTCGTCGCCGAACGCGACTCGCTGTATGCGCAGTCGCTGGTGGCCGAGCTGAAGTACCGGCTGGAGCAGCAGGGCGGCAAGGAGAAGTTCCCGCTGCAGGTGGTGTATTTCTTCCGCGGGCTGGACGGCGTCACGTCGCGCGAGACGGCCGCGCCGCCCGCCACCACCAAAGCCCCGCAGATGCTGGAATGGCCCGAGAGCCGCGACCAGCTCGACTACCTGCGCCGCCTGGGCGCCGACCTCAAGCGCAGCGAGACCGTGCCGGGGCGCCCACCGGTCGGCGCCATCGGCATCTTCGCCAACGACGTGCACGACAAGCTGCTCGTGCTGCAGGCCCTGCATGAAGACTTCTCCGACAAGATGTTCTTCACGACCGACATGGACGCGCGCTACCTGCATCCGCGCACGCAGGCCTTCACGCGCAATCTCGTCGTCGCCAGCAGCCTGCCGCTGGCCTTCTACGCGCCGCCCGAGCCAGAGGACAAGGACGTGCGGCCCGCGCCGCTGAACCTGCAGGCCGGCACGCCGCCGCTGCGCGACATCTACCAGACCAGCACCTATGTCGCTGCCCGCCGCGCCGGCTGCCGCGACGAGGCCTGCAAGCTGCGCGAGCGCGCAGCGCTGGAGCAGGCGCTGGCCAACCCATCGCTCTACGAGATCGGCCGCAGCAGCGCCGTGCCGCTGGCGGGTTATGCGCTGGAGGCGCGGCCGCCGGTCAGCAGCGCCGGCCGCATCCTCGTGGCCGTGCTGATGATCGCGGTGACGGGCACCGTGCTGCTGGTGTGGCCGTCGACGCCGGCCATCAAGCAGGCGCGGCGCGCCTTCCTGCGCGAGCCGACGCGCAACAACCAGCCGCAGATGGACATGACGGCCATCGTGCTGGTGGCCCTGCACGCCGGGCTGTTCTCCTATGTGCTGGCCAGCCTCATGGAGTTCGTGCTGCCGAGCCGGCTGGATTTCATCCACGCGCTGCTGCTGGCCAGCCTGGCCGCCTTCGGCGCGCTGCTGGCCGTGCTGCCGGCGCTGCTGTCGGCGCGGCGCGAGCAGCCCGAGCCGCCGCACCAGCCGGCCACCGTGGATCGGCTGCACCTCGTCGTGCTGGCCATGATGGCCGGTGTCTGGCTGTGGCTGGCCTGGCCCGCGGCGGGCTGGCAGAGCGCAGGCGTCTGCAGCAATTGCGAGCCTGTGACCTGGCTGGAGGGCGTCAGCGCCTGGCCGTCGCACCTCATCCATCTGCTGGCGCTGTTCGCGATCTTCTGGACGCTGGACTGGGCCTGGGCCTGCACGCTGCAGCAGCTGCGCGACGACTCCGACTGGCTGCAACTGCCGCCGCCCGAGGCGCGGCCCATCGTGCGCAGCAACCTGCGCGAGCTGGTGCGGGGCTGGTTCGAGCATGTCAGCGTGCTGTTCTGGAAGCCCGGCGTGGGCTACAGCTGCAGCTTTGCCCAGCTCTGGAAGGAGTACGGCGAACGCGGTGAGGCCCGCCCGCGCGCGGCCCGCGTGCTGGTTTGGTTCGTGCTGACGCTGGCCCTCGTCGGGCTGGTGTTCCTGGGCCTGTCCGAGGGCCAGATTCCCGAGGTGCCGGTGCGTGGCGACGAGCACCGCCAGATCGTCAAGGCCACGCTCTACGTCATCCTGCTGATGCTGCCGCTGCTCATCGTGGCGGTGGCGGACGCCATCGTGCTGCTGGTGCGCTTCGTGCGCCACCTGAACGCGGGTCGCACCTTCTACCCCGATGCCACCATCGCGATGTTCGCCCATGGCCTGGGCGACGAGCACTACGAGCAATGGACGCGCCGTTTCAAGGCCAGGCCCGAGGAGCGCCACGAGATCGGCGAGTTCGACGCGCACACGCTGCTGGACGACTGGATCGACGTGCAGGTCGTCGCCCGGCGCAGCGCGCCTGTCGCGCGGCTGGTCATCGGACCCTTCGTCGTGCTGGCGCTGCTGGTGGTCGCGCGCAGCCGGCTGTTCGACAACTGGGCGCTGACGCCGGCCATCGCCGTGGGCGTCAGCGTCTACGTTGCGGCGCTGATCGGGCTGACCTTCCTGCTCAAGCAGGCGGCCGAGAACACGCGCCGGCGCGCGCTGGAATCCATGAATGCCGACCTGCGCTGGCTGGCCGGCAGCGGCAAGCCCAGGGCCGACCTCGTCGAGCCCTTCAAGCGCCTGATCACGCAGGTCGAGAACAACCAGAAGGGCGCCTTCGCGCCGTTCTTCGACCAGCCGCTCTTGAAGGCCATGCTGGTGCCGCTGGGCGGCGCCGGCGGCACGCAGCTGTTCGACTATCTGCTGCTGGGACGCTGAATGGCGGCGATGGCGGCGTCGGTGCGTTCGGCGTCGGTGCCGCCGATGTCGACCCAGGCGATGCCGCCGGCCGCGAGGGCCGCACGGATGCGCGCATCAAAGCGTTCACGCACCGCAGGGCCGTCGCGCAGGAAGCCATCGGCCTGCCAGGGCAGGTCGGGCGCGCACAGCAGCGTCAGGTCGCAGCGGCGCTGGAAGGCGAGGGCATTGGGCGTCAGCGACGCGTCGCCGAAGTAATGCTCGCTGCAGAGCGCCGTGATCAGCGGCGTGGTGTCGCAGATCACGAGGTCGTGCCGGCGTGATGCGGCCTCGATGCGCGCGGCCTGCTCGTCGGCGATGTGGGCCTGCTCATGCTGCTGCGGCGTGCGGCCATGGGTGTCGCACCATTCGCGCAGGTATTCGGTGACGAGGCCGGCGTTGAAGTGCCTTGCGAGCGCCTCGGCCAGCGTTGACTTGCCGGTGCATTCGGCGCCGAGTAGCGCGACGATCACGCTCGCCTCCACGCCCGCCAGCCGATGATGCTGAGCGGAATGAAGCCGGCATACAGGACGACCGTCAGCCAGTAGCCCTTGAGCCCGAACAGCGCGACGCTGACGACGTTGACGACGATCCAGGCCGGCCAGTTCTCCTCGTACTTGCGCGCCAGCAGCCACTGGCCCAGCAGGCTGGCGACGGTGGGGAAGGCGTCCCAGTAGGGCAGGGGCGAGTCGGTGACGCGCGAGAGGAACAGTCCCAGCAGCGGCCAGGCGGCCAGCGTCAGCAGCGCCGGCTTCACGAGGCCCTGCAGGCCCAGGCGGCGCACCGTCAGCACGGCGCCTTCGCGCGTGCGGCCGAAGCGCCATTGCCACCAGCCCCAGATGGCCAGCGCGGCGAACACGAGTTGCAGCACGGCCTCGCCATACAGCTTGCCGTCCCAGAAGAAGCCGAAGTACAGCAGCGAGCTGATGAAGGCCAGCGGCCAGGCGAGGGGATTCACCCGCATATTGCAGATGACCATCCAGACGGCCAGCACGAAGGCCACCAGCTCCAGCCAGGAGGTGGGGCTGCCGAAGGCAGTGAAGGCCGGCGCCAGCAGCGCCGCCCAGAGGCTGGCGAACATCAGCGCGTGCCGCTTGAGGCCGCGGGCAGAACCGTCTTCGCCGCGACCGGCACGAAGACTTCGTCGGACTTGATCATGCCCAGCTCGAAGCGCGCCTTCTCTTCCACCATCTCCAGGCCTTCGCGCAGGTCGCGCAGCTCGGCCTGCAGCTGGGCATTGCGGGCGCGGGCCTCGTCGTTGTCGGCGTGCGCGGCGGCCACCTCCTCCCGGAGGTGGGCCACATAGGGAATGCTGCCCCGGCCCACCCAGAGCTGGGCTTGGATGGCGATCAGGAAGATCGCCAGGGCCGCGGCAAGAATTTTCATGCCCCTCGCCCACCCTCGCCGCGCTGGACGCGGGCGAGTCTGGTCGGTCTTGCAGACCGCGCAGCCGACAGAGCGGCTGCTCTTCGGTAGGCACGACCCGTCCGCAGGACGGGTCGTGTCCGACCGAAGCCCCCGAGGGGACGGCGATGCTCGCAGGGCGTGCCCCGCTCGCACATCGCCAGCCGGGCCGGCTTGGGAGCGGCCCTGCGCTCGGCCCGAAAGGCGAGGGGATGCGTCACGTCACTTGAGGTTGTAGAAGGCAGCACGGCCGGGGTAGACCGCGACGTCGCCCAGATCTTCCTCGATGCGCAGCAGCTGGTTGTACTTGGCCATGCGGTCCGAGCGCGACAGGGAGCCGGTCTTGATCTGGCCGGCGTTCAGGCCGACGGCGATGTCGGAGATGGTGCTGTCTTCCGTCTCGCCCGAGCGGTGCGACACGACGGCGGTGTAGCCGGCGCGCTTGGCCATCTCGATGGCGGCGAAGGTCTCGGTCAGCGTGCCGATCTGGTTGATCTTGATCAGGATGGAGTTGGCGATGCCCTTCTCGATGCCTTCCTGCAGGATCTTGGTGTTGGTGACGAAGAGGTCGTCGCCGACGATCTGCACGTTCTTGCCCAGGCGGTCGGTCAGGATCTTCCAGCCGTCCCAGTCGCCTTCGGCCATGCCGTCCTCGATGGAGATGATGGGGTACTTGTCGACCCAGGTGGCCAGCATGTCGGTCCACTGCTGCGAAGTCAGCTGGATGCCGCCTTCGCCTTCGAGCACGTACTTGCCGTCCTTGTAGAACTCGCTGGCGGCGCAGTCCAGGCCGATGGCGATCTGCTCGCCGGCCGTGTAGCCGGCCTTGGCGATGGCGTCCAGGATCAGCTGGATGGCGGCCTCATGGCTCTCGACGCTGGGGGCGAAGCCGCCCTCGTCGCCGACGGCCGTGGAGATGCCCTTGTCGTGCAGGATCTTCTTCAGCGCGTGGAAGACCTCGGCACCCCAGCGCAGCGCTTCGCGGAAGCTCGGCGCGCCCACGGGGATGATCATCAGCTCCTGCAGGTCCAGCGAGTTGTTCGCGTGGGCGCCGCCGTTGATGACGTTCATCATCGGCACGGGCAGCTGGTTGCCGTTCATGCCGCCGAAGTAGCGATACAGCGGCAGGCCGGATTCCTCGGCCGCGGCGCGGGCCACGGCCATGGAGACGGCCAGCATGGCATTGGCGCCCAGGCGGCTCTTGTTGTCGGTGCCGTCGAGGTCGATCAGCGTCTTGTCCAGGAAGGCCTGCTCGGAGGCGTCCAGGCCCAGCACGGCTTCGGAGATTTCGGT